>Ga0307514_10000055_pt1 | contig 300826 bp, 237 predicted proteins | sample 16_EM_MG_FD_203088 | JGI IMG/M metagenome (GOLD analysis project Ga0307514, IMG submission 203088) | Populus trichocarpa ectomycorrhiza microbial communities from riparian zone in the Pacific Northwest, United States - 16_EM | ecosystem: Host-associated > Plants > Roots > Unclassified... | reverse complement strand
ACTCGGTGTATGCTGTACTCGGTGTATGCTGTACTCGGTGTATGCTGTACTCGGTGTATGCTGTACTCGGTGTATGCTGTACTCGGTGTATGCTGTACTCGGTGTATGCTGTACTCGGTGTATGTTGTACTCAGTGTATGCTGTACTCGGTGTATGCTGTACTAGGTGTCAACTTATCATCATGACATGGAGCGATAGAGAGGAATGACTTCACTTTCTGTTCTGCGATAATGGTACAGTAATGGATGAGAAATAGAGAGATGTGGGATGAAAATGGGAACAACGTGGAGAATACGAGTGGAAATGAGAAATCAGGGATACGACTTGCCTGATTGGGATGGGAAGAACTCTTGTTGGTATAATTACACGCCGGATCGGGAGTCATACCTGCCGTATCGCAGATATTCACTTCACTTGCACACGAAACTCTGTAAGTCCCAGTTTCTCATTACAATTTGCCCCATCTCTGCTCGTCTCTCTCCATCTGGTCCTCAACTCAACCATCACCTAAGAACACGAACTTATGTCGTCCCTCTCTATCTATCCACGCCATCATCAAGAGTTAACACTGTGTACAGCATACACAGAGTGCTGCATACACTGAGTACTGCATACACTGCGTACTGCATCATCCCAAGATCGACTGCCTTCCCACTCCCAGCCAGTCTCTCAGCTCTCAGTGGACCTTGTTTTACTCAATTCTCTACATTCCCACAATTACGAGTTAACCAATGAATAGAGTCTCAGCTTCCATCGCTCATGCCTCCTGATCCACTGCCTCCAGATTCACTGCCTCCAGATTCACTGCCTCCAGATTGACTGCCTCTAGGTTAACCGCCATCAAATCAATTGCTTTCGGATCAACCGCCTCCAAGTACTCCTCCAATCTTGTTCGATCATGGTCTCCCAACATGCGCAATTACAGCTTCAAAGTGCATCTCTGAGTTCACTCAATCTCTGCCTCCAAGTGCATCTCCCAACTTGCTCAATTACAGCCTCCAAGTGTATCTCTGAGTTGACCTGTTCTCTCGGCCTTCAAGGGCATCTCCAAACTCGCTCGATCGCGGACTCCAAGTGCATCTCTGAGTTCACTCCATCTCAGTCTACAAGTGCATCTCCAAACACACTCGAATACGGCCTCCAAGTACATCTTCAAGAAGCGACTGTGGGTGTACCGAGATACAGCGGTAACGGAGGTGGACAGAGTGACTGGTAGTATACATTTGAAAGACTGCAAGGTACATAGACATCATCTCATTTACATCTTGTCTTAACATACAATGAAAATACGCACTCTATCTTTCGCAACTGTTAGTCTCACTCGATCGAAGCAATTGCGTGGATCCTCAATGCCAGCTAGTTTCATTTCTTCTCACCCGATTCTTACGCTCCTAGAACCAGAACTGCCCTTTCTCATGAAATCAGGTTGGATGCTCAATGGGCATGTGCAGGTACTCCTGCGATTATACTCCAGTACCATCTGCAGCCAGATTGACCATATGTATATATATAGAGAGACTTGAATAATGCATCCCATATTATGATATACCGACTCTTGTGACTGTAACAAAGATGAATATGATAAGACGAATTTCCTTGTGGTTATGTAAATACCACTCCTGTGAGAATATGGCACCAAGTGATTTATAGATGCTGCATAGCAGTCTCGGCCGCTCTCAAAGTATCCTGCAGTGGTGTGCAGTGGCCTCAGCTTCACTCGAAGTCTCCCGCCGATCTGCGCAGAGGTCTCAGGAGCTTCAAAATTTGACTATTCTATAAGTCAAATCTTTTAGCATCCTAAATGCACCTCCATAACTGCAGGTGCTTTCATGAGCACCCGTGAATGCCCTTGCAGAGTCTGAGAGCACTTTGCTTAGCTGCAGAGGTGTCTGCAAGCATCTAGATGTGTTTGGAAGCAGTGGTGAGGTCGCCCAGAGTGACTGGAAAGATTGCGTGTTGCTTCCGGACTGATTTACATTTTGCTGATGATGTTGTACAGTTAGCATTCCTATTCGCAATGTAGTGACAGTTACAATATGGATTTTGTTTTGTTTAGGTTCATTACAAGCACCAACCTTGACATTAAAGATGCAGCTTGCTACTATGAGGTTCATATCTTGCAACATCCACCATTTCCCCCAACAACAAAGTCAACACAAATTACAATGTTCAACTCTCTGAAAAAAGAACCTTCTGCCAAGTCTGGCTGGCAAATCTGGCAGTTTGACAATGCAATCTGTACAACGACATCTTCAAGCAAATGAATGTAAGTGCCGCTACATAGGATAAAGGGGTCGAGCCCTAGTTGGACCAATCCTTCGAGCCCGAGGAGCATTACACTGCTTATGATTTAAACTGGGGCTTGTGGAGGAGAAAATATGAAAGAGGCACTGTTTCAGCAATAAATAGAAAGAGAAATGGATTGAGGATGATGTGGATAGAGAAACCGCTGTGGCAAGAAAGCAAGTTGAATATGCAGAGACAGCAGTTTAACAAGAGCAGGAAGATACGACAAATGCTGAAAATACAGGATTGACAACCTGAAAGCCCATAAAACATTTATGGAAATGTTGAATACTATTGGAGACAGTCTACGCAATCCTACAAGTTCTAATCATCAGGGGGATATAGATGATAATGAAGATGATAATGAAGATACAAAGCTGGACAAGCTGAGTGAAGATGACAAACACAGCTGGGTGATAGGCACAAACTCCAATACAGTACAGCAACTCATAGACAGTTTTGGCAAAAGCATATGAAGCATAAGAAACTGATGCAACTGGGATAGTGGGACACCACCAGGTACTTCCATGACAGAGAGACGATGTTTGGGACAGCTGAATTGAAGTTTCCAGCAGATGTTAACCTGCAAACTGAAACTCTTGCAGCTACACCTGCAACGATAACATTTTGAGAGGATATGGAGACACTTGATATCATACCCATAAAATCAGATATACTACAAGAGACTGCTCGACCACGCTGTGGGCATATGAGGCTACATTCCAGGCAATCACACAAATACCAACGTACAATGTCTCTCCTGCCCAATGCAGCGCCCAATTCATTACCGATTGAGACAACAATCCATCTGAAATCCGTAAGCTTTTACCTTTGAATGAACCTTCCCTAGCTATTGACCATGCAGATATCGGATTTGGACGAAGAAATGGTAAAGGCTCTTGTGTTGCCAGAGCAATAGATAAGCAGATTACTATTTTGACAATGTATGTCTTTGCATAGCAATTGGTGTATCTATTATGCTACACATCAGCTTCATCTTCATTTCAGTGACCATATTATGAGATATGGTGATACGTCTGTGCATGTGCAAGAGTCGTACAGGCCATGCAGAAGTTCTTGTGTCCAAATCAAGGGGATAGACAATGAATAAACTTGATATCATGTTGTCTGTTACTGTTAAGTGAGAAACCACAAATTCAATTAGACACAAACTGTACTAACAAAATGTATGTCAGTGATGTCATCTGAGTCATAGAAGGAGCAGTCAACCTGGAATGCGAACCTGTACGAATAATGACAATTGTGCTGCTTTCATCAATGTGTCCAGCTGCATAACTCTCTGATCAGACTTGGGAAGCATAGTTGAGATACTGAAACTTGCTTATGGTACATCACAGCAATTGCAAAGAAGAAGCTGCATGAGTAAAGGTGAGGAAGCTGGGCTGCATATATCAACAGCTGGTGGATAAATCTACATGCCCTAAATTGCCCTCCGAAAGCGCTGGAATGTGATTGGCCAAAATTTTCATTGCACAGAAACCATAAATTGTGGTGGATCAGATATTCTGCAACCTCGAAGCCTTTGAATGCGCAAACGACAGTTGGCATGTCTTTCAGGCGAGCATCGACATAACATTAATGATTTTCAATCTTACACTTTCAGCCCTCAAAGTGCAGCATAGTCACATTCTTCCGATGTAATAGTATTGGCTGTCTTTATTCAGTAAATTGGAAAGCAACTCCCCTCTTTGCCCCATCCAAGAAACAAGTATCAATAGAGCGTCAATCATTTTTGGTTCTAGCGGTCAGATATTGAAAATAACCCTTTATCGCTATGATGCATGATCAAAGTATTCCCCTCATTTATAGGCAAAATCTTCATGATGACAGCACTAATTTATCTTCATTATGAGTGTCAATGGAGCGTCACCAATATTTGGAGTTGCATCATGGATAACCAAAGGGCTATGGAATTACATTAACCCATGATTAAAGGATTGGCCACCCGTATGGACCAAAATGCTGGTGGCAAAACCGTTACCACCTCCTACATATAAGCGTCAACAAAGCCTCAACAATTATTGTCTTACATCTTTGATAATGAAACAGCTGTACAATGACATTAACTGATAATCAAAGTATTGGCTGCCTTTATCGACACATATGCTGGTGAGGATATTGCTGGCGCCTCCCAAAACTGAGCATTAATGAAGTGTAATCTGTTTTTTTGAGAGCTCCGTAAACAATACAGCAATGAACTGCATTGTATTGTTTCTAAATTTATTTTTAACTTTCAGTCTTTTCAATATGTCTTTGTATACAACATCACGAAAATACATGGAATGTCTAACAAGTTTTACATTTTTCTTAAATATAGCACTACGGCCAATATTTAAACACCAGCTTTCTTCTTTACTATCATGTAACTTTTGACAGTCTCTGAAGTCGAATTATCCAGCTTTCAACTTCCTACCGCAATGTTGGATTCAAACTTTATAAACACCTTCTTGGATGAGGTTCCAATTTCTTCCAATAATGAACAACTCTTAATGGGTGATTTGAGCAACCGTACGGTGCAAATCAGATTTGATGGTTGATTCGGCATCTGTGAATGTAGACTCAAATTATCCAATTGCTTGGTTGAATTCATGACATGCGCCTTGGTGGTGTGGCTATTTGCACTGCCCAGTTGAGGAGACCGGCAACCCTGGTATTACAGGTATCATTTGTTGTATAGATATTCGCCATCCATCAGAACATGGGACTCGCTCAAAGGGGAAACACTTGGTACCAAAGTGCACATTGAAATGATAATAAAATCAACTCAGTCGGAAGTAACTGAATGGACTAGTTACACAGTCGGTAAAATAGCATTGGCCATACCAAAGAGAGAACAAATTCAGGGGAATACAGTAGTTACTTTGCGATGGAAACTCATATCGGAGATTTAGGTTTTATCTATATCAACTGAGTTGACTGACAAATCACTACAAACTAGAAGCTAAGAACTTTTCAACTGTCAAATTTCACCAAGACACCTGGAATAGATTGCTTATGTTAGGATAACATTCAGCTCATATTCGTTGTATAACACCGGGAGATCAACCCTAAGTCCCAATCAATACATGCCCCTAATCACTTCTGGACTGATAGACATGATAATGATAAGGCTTCACTCAGGATGCATATAGGGATTACCACCCAAGGAGACATAAGGTAACTGTTCCGTTCTCTGCTCCAGATATATAGTATTGGCTGAAGAGTCTCATCTTATGCAATTTGTTTACTAATGTATACGACTCAAGAGTATCCTACTGAGAAGATCCTCTGAACTAACACACCATCACACTGGTCCTCAGACTCCTTTTGGACTCAAAAGTATCGTCTTAGCAACTCGACCGTATACCCAAGGCCTGACTGTCTTGAGTGCGACAACTCCAAGTATTGACTTGGCTTATAAGAAACAGCAAACTAGTTTCACCTCAATAGATGGAGTAGTGCCAACTCAAGAGTATCCTAACAGACATATCCTCTGGACTACCGCACTATTGGATTTGCCTCGGACTTTCTTTAGACAGTAAATTATTGTCTTCCTCTCTTCCCCATCAACGACTTGCTTCCACAAAGGTTCTTAGAATAAACAAGTGTAAAGAGTAATAGATATATCCATGATATAGAACTGAAGAATAAACATACAACTCCGGACTACAAGACAGAAGTATCCTTGTTGACATCGATACAGAAGAAATAGAAAACCCATGCGAATCACAGTAAGGTGTTACCTCCAGGTCAAGAAGGTCAATAGGTATCCGTCCACAAATCTTATTGTATATTGTATGTTTGATAGTAGGTTATCAATGTGCTTCCTCCATGTCATTATTGATGATACATATCTGACGATTCACACCCTGATCAATCCTAAGACTGCAAAAGCCTGTTTCGGAGTTCACATACATAGCTGCGTCATCATCCTTATCGTCTACCATTGGTTGTCGAGTTCTAACTCCCAGGAGGATTAACTACATCATCCAGCAAATGTTCTTGAATTGCGATACGATTGCTATTGGCTATACCTCGTACAGACACAAGGTAATCTGAAGCCAAATATGAATGAATAGATTCATGTCACCAAGAGCCAGTGAGAGTGCCCTCTCATATACACACCGGTTATGGAACTGTTTAACAGTCCCGGCATACAACAGATCCCTTAATATGACTATTCTATATTGGACCAAAATATACAGGTATCTGCGCCTGAGCTGTTGTACCATATATTGAATGGAGAGTATCCCATGCCGCTTAGGATATATGAATTTGAAGTCCTGTTCGCCCCAAACCGACAAGGTGTGGTCAAAGTATGGGGTGCTTTGTATAAGTCCATTCCGCTGACCAGGCTCCAATATATCGATTATTGGGTACACATGTATCAGTTATATGACTCCACATAACTCGAGTTGACATTGTGGTCGGTTATTGACGATTCCTCATCTTTTCAGAAATGAACCATTCAAGCATGAGTTAGTAGTCATTTGTTTGCCAACTGGAAATAAAGTTTCACAACAATAAGAAAATAACCATAGAGAATGGAGAGCCCATGACCAGCACTGATTCACTGATGATACACATCTTAATTGAGCTCAGCTTGACCGTAGTCATGGATCTATTGATACATAGGTCTGGTAATTGAGATGTGACTAATTGGTGACTAAATCCAGAAGGTAGATCCAATTCGGAAATCTGAGTGAGAATTTGGGATTCTGGGTTGAGTAACCATAATAGGATGGCCAAGTGATTCTGTATGATCCAGGAAATATACCTGTAACACAAAAGGCGTAACACCTTGCAACTCAACATCAAACCTAAAGCTATGACCGTCATATAACTCATTATGAAGCAAGTTGGTGCTACAATCTGCCAGCACTCTCTGTAGCATTTGCTCGTAATAATACATACTGACAGTGTATGAAGCTAAGAAACAACTGCCGTTAGGAAATAAAGTTAGTTTAGCTTTAGACAGGTGGACCCCAATAAACAAATTAAACATAACGTCAGTTATTGCTTACTATATAGATCAAAATTTGGTATTGCAAGATGCACAACTCACTTTGGATGAAGTTGAAAGCCTGTTTTTTTCCAATTTCAAAAGCTAATTAGAGATAATATGTTAAGGGTGAACATAATTGAGCAAGGCTAGGCACACATTTGAAGGAAGTTATTGATTATTTTGATCTAACTAAGGGCCATGTACTTGAAATTATGATTGATCACACTTCCTCAAACTACTCGATCACTCAGGAACGACAATCACACATTGCGGCCTCCAAAATTGAGTTGCTCAGACTGAGGTACAGCATATCATGCAACACAGGGGTTATTCAGCTTGCGTTAGGTGCATTTGTGAGCAGTCTCAGTATAACAGGCCCCACCAAGTTTGGGGAAGCCCATGAGCACTATCAGTAATTAAGAGAGGATTAATGCAGGGATATTAGGAAGAGTCAACAACTTTGAAAAGAGGGCTATGCTATAATTAACAAGGTATTGGCCATGAGACCAGGTTTAGCACTGATAATTGAGATACTACATATTTCAAGAAATTTAGAAAGTCATGAAATTGACCTTTAGATAGGGGTGAATAGTTGCTGTATTGATTACACTAACACCGGGTGGTCAAAATGACTTCATCGACTGACAAAAATCCAAAGTCCAAATCACAGTACTATCTATTATGGACACAAAAACACAGTGCAATTCCACACTGGTGTTGGTTAAGTAAATCTCCTGATTACCAGAATTCACCCACATGTGGCTCATGAATCAAAACTGTAGTGATTGCCAGCCACTCTTCACAACAGAGGATGAATTGACCACTGTAAAGTACGACATGGAAGTTGTCAGGCCATTCTGATACTGGATTATGTGGATGTCAAAATGGCATATGGTTACTGCAGCAAGCCGTTATCACTGGCTTCAACGTCATGTTCCATCATATGGATGGCGTTATGTGAGATTTAGCTACAAAAAACTCAAAGGAATGAAGACAAATACTTTGCTGTAAAGATTGCATGACAGACGCTGTCCAAAGATTCTACTAAAGTTACTCCAATGGTGAGTGTACATCTTATTTCAGCAAACACGATTGATACTGTCTGGAAATTGCTATTGTTTAGGAAGAGAGACAACGAAATGCATAGTAATCCTCAGGACCAGACATCTTATACCACCCAATACCAAGAGCCATTGCTGAACTATGTGGGGAATGAATACCATGCCAAACATGGATGTTTGCAAATCATAAATCCCATCAGAGTATAGAGCAATAATATCTTCCTCTCCATAGTGGTGTCTGGATCTGGTCGTTCATCATTTCATCCAGATAGTGTGTCCAGCAATAATGACGAATACTAAATATCAACAAATGAGGCTGAAACAACACTGGGAGGGAGCGATTGCGCACCACGCTAATGGACTGCTGGAAGGATCAATCTAAATTCACTGACTGAATCACCGTAGAACTGGAGGCATGTTAATCTGAATCTTACTCATTACCACTCCAACCACATGGAGAGTAGCAGAACATTTGGGATACCGGAAATCACTGACAGGTGGCGTAAACAGAGGACATGCATTAAATATATGCTGATTTCTCTAATGTGGCATATAATATAATCTGTATTATACCACATGCTGTCTGAGTAGAGGCAGGATTTCCCATTGGGTGAGACATTGTTGGCTGGAGGCAGTGAAAACCCACGGGCAAGACCATTTCTTTGAAAAAGTTGTTGAAAAGCTGTATACTTGAGCCGACAATGGGTGATTGGCAGGCGAATACCCAGTATTGGTTATGATGCATACTGAAAATGATTTGGAAATACACAAAGAGGTGGAGGCAAGCAAATTGCACAGAATGCCCAAGGTCCACGACTTTTTGAAGATGTGGCAGGGCAGCCAAAATCTACAGGCTGCACAGAAGGAATCTTGCACTCAAAATAAGCAAATGCCATCAGTAGAGTACATTTCAGATACTGAAGTGATCGTCAAAGCAACCTGGTCAAACTTTTAACATCATTGTGTGGCTACATTTAGATTGTCAGAAAAATCATCCTTGCCACTGACTGTAACTACAGAAGACCTTGCTGGAGGACAAACTCAAGAATGAAATATCTGCCAGATAAAACGAATCAACCTTCATCCAGCCAACAGTGATGAGTATAGTGCATCTGAAAGCATTTAGGACTCCAAAAATTGACTTATCTGGAATTGTCAGTTGGATAATCCAGACTTGAGCCAAGACGACTAGATGGAGAACTATGAATCAAATATTGAGCTATGAAATGGCATCAACAATTGCAAACTCCCAGAGCAGCAGGATATTAGTGCCACACCGGATATTCCCAGATTGATTTGGCCAACATTGAGATCAATGTCACTGGCTGTACTGGGGTTGATGAAAATCAATGCAATGGAAATAGGAAGCAATAAGGAAAATAAGAAAAAGTAGGACATACTGCATCAATATGTTTTCACTAGGTTCTTAAGGGTACTTGACTGAGAATGTTATTTAGGGAAATATTATGGGAGAATAGTGAGCAGTTGTAAGTCAAGATTGATTGATAAACAGAAGTATAGTGGGGAAAGGAATCATTTAGTAAGATATATAAATGTTAATAGAATGAGAGTGACCAGTGCAAGAATATTACTGAGCTCAGCTGTGCCAAAGGGGTGAGTTTCAATCAGTCAGAAATGCAATCAATAAGATCCAATAATTATGAATACAATTATCAATGGCAGCAAACTTCAAATGGACAATATAATAAAATGAGGGTCAACAGAGTATCAAGAATTTTTGGTCATTTATATAAGGTAATTGAAAAGTGATTCGGTCGCTGTTGTGCATAACCAATATATTGGTAGCATGTATAGGCAATACAGCAAGCGACACAGTCACTGCCCCATTCTGAGAATAAGCATCAACCAACCATCAAAGATTTTTATCTCTGCATTTTGGGTTATCTCAGTGGTGACTGGTTGCAGACATCCATAAATGAGGTATTTACCACCTTTAGGGGCAAGAACAAATGCAACGTGCTCCCTGCCCCATCCGAAAAATGAGTGTCAATGAAATGTCAATGATTTTTGATCTTGTATCTTAGGTAATCTATGTGTTGTGTTGCAGCAATAATTCATATACTGAGTAACGGCAGGCTGTTCAGGCAGAACAGTGCATGATATCGACTTTACTGCATTACGAAACTAAGTGTTGACGGAGTGTCAATAATTTTTGGTCTTGCATATTGGGTAACCGAGGCATTTCCCAGATACTTGTGCTCAGAACAAAACTATTGACTGCCTGATAGGCAACTATATAAAATAGAAAAGGAAAAATACAGATTCCAAAGTAATTGATATCACAAACTGCAAAACATGCAAAATGAGATTACTGGATAATGAATAAGTGATTATAACAAGATACTATTTACAAACAGCAATAACAAAAGCATTATTCGAATCTACCAATGGAAGTGCCAGACGACCCACTAACAATCTGCACAATTGAGACGGGTAGGGAGATTGCCATCCAATCGTATCTGAATTGTCAGTGTGGGTATATCAATGACCTGGACTGCAAGTTTGGAACGGATTCAGTTTTAACCCAGAGCATTCAATTCTACAGGAAATATTGACAATTACATTTCAGACAGCTCAGATCTCCAACTCAGCTTTCTCAGTGGAATCTACAGCCAGTTACCCATCGATTTTGGATCTATATGTACCTATTCGATTTGGAGCTGATGGTGATGATGGTCATGGTGATGGTGCTAATAGTAACACTGGTGATAATGCTTGTAATATGGCGATGGTAATGGTAATGGTAATGGTAATGGTACCAAAAACACTTAGTCAAGTATGTTGGATATGTCAACTTCAATGTCACAGTGTCAACAGTCTTAAGCTTTCCATTGGCCAAAGCTTCCACAAACTTAGAGGTACATTGGCCCAAGGATTCCTCTGGATATGCTACACCTCTCCAATCTTAGCTCTTTTAAGTATGGCTTTAAAGCAGACTCTGAAGCAGGCTCTGAAATACTCTCAATCTGACTCTCAACCAGACTTTTAAGTGGGCTGTCAATCCGGCTCTCAAGCAGGCTCAGAAGCATTCACTCAAAATGTGTATAATCAGTGTGTCAGCAACAGTATAGTCTAGCAGCAGTCAAGACTGGCTGAGGTTTCTGCACTGCCAGCTGTATATTGTCTCATAGTACTACATGCAGATGTTGATAAGCTGACTAAGGATGGCTATGGACTACATGCAGGGCAGGGGTCAACAGGAAGCTTGCAATGAGCTGCATGTGAGAGTGAGAGCACCTAGTATAGTATATAGTTGATTTTCACTGTTGTTGATGTCCCACTACACTGGAATATATTATTTGGCTTTATCAACTATTTTTCCTTTAACACTGCAATCTTTGCAATTATTGGCAGTTGTGTATATTTATGTTTGGATAAAGAACCTATAGGAAATTCCACATTTACCTGCAGGTGGTTTATCCTACTCTGCCTTAGATAATGTCTAAATTAATACATAATCGGTATGTAAACACCGTCACAAAAATATCCCAATTATCATCCTGCATATTCTCAGTACTTTGGAGGAAGATAACTACCACACAGGGAGGTTTAGATGTATAGCCCAGTTATCTCTACATCGGCAAAAGTGCAAATCGACTACAGGTTGCGCTACGCGCGCATGCGCAGATCATAGCAAGCTTCCCATGGACCCCTGCACGACGCGCAGCCTATAGTCATCTACAGTCGATTCATAGAGATGTGCATGTGGGCCTATCGAACTGTATACGGCTGCCGGCCAGAGATTGACCTATACCTACCTGCCTTTACTGCCTGCAGTCTTCGCTGTTGTACCGGTACTGTATACACTATTGCTGCGAGTCTGCATGAAAGCCCGCTGGCGATTGATAGCCTGCTCTAGAGCCTGCTTGAAAGCCTGGTTGATAGCCTGCTTGAGAGAGCCGCGTTTGAGAGAGCCGCGCTGCAGGAGGAGTAGAGTTTTCCACGGGAAGCTTTTGGCCGATGGCAATCTCTGAGTTTGTGGAAGCTTTGGCTCATAGAAGGTTCTAAGTCTGTGGAAGCTTTGGCTAATAGAAGGCTCTAAGTCTGAGGAAGCTTTGATGCTAATGATGACGTAGCCAACCTACTTGTCTAAGTGCTTCTGGTAGTATGATCACCATCACTGACACCATCACCATCGCCATCATCACCATCAGCGCCAGACCGAATGCGCACTCATACAGCCAAAATCGGTGGGAAGTGGGCAGCAGATTCCGCAGGAAAATCTGAGTCGGAGATCTGCTCTCCCCAACATCCAATTGTCTACCTTTCCTGCAGAATGTTAGGCGGCAATTGTCAACACCATGACCATGAGGCATCATGAGATCTCGTCGCAGTGGCCACACTAAAAATATGGTTCAGACTATGATATCGACCGACGTCATGATTTCAGCCTCCGCCACCTGCCTCCCGCCACCTGCTTCCCGCCACCCGCCTCCCGCCACCCGCCTCCCGGTGCCTGGCGCCTGCAACTCAGCAAGTCTCAGAATCGAGCACCCAGGGGAATACATGGGAGCATATAGTCAAGTTGTCTTGCCTCTTGAGAGTGTACTCGGGAGCGTGCTCGGGAGTGTACTTGAGAGCGTCTTGGGAGCATACTTGGGAGCGTCAGTCGAGCAGGCTAGGAGTGTGCCATCGAGTGCAATTAGGAGCGTCCTTGAGAGCATGCTCGGGAGAGTGCTTGAGAATGTACTCGGAGGTGTACTTGGGAGTGTACTCGGAGTGTACTTGGGAGCGTCTTGAGAGCTTACTTGAGTGCGTATAGGCAAGCACGCTGGGAGTGTGCCATCGAGTGCAATTGGGAGTGTACTTGGGAGCATCTGGAGAGTGTCCTTGGGAGCGAATAGTCAAGCAGGCTGGGAGTGTCATCAAGTGCAATTGGGAGTGTATTTGAGAGTGTGTTTGGGAGTATGCTTGAGATCGTCTTGAGAGCTTACTTGGGAGCGTACAGTCAAGCAGGCTGGGAGGGTGCCATCGAGTGAAATTGGGAACGTCATTGAGTGCATGCCCGGGAGTGTACTTGGAAACGTACTCGGAGGTGTACTTGGGTACATGCTCGGAGTGTACTTGGGAGTGTCTTGAGAGCTTTCTTGAGAGCGTAAGTCAAGCAGGCTGGGAGTGTGCCATCGGAGTGTACTTGGGAGCGTCTTGAGAGCTTACTGGAGGCGTAAGTCAAGCAGGCTGGGAGTGGGCCATAGAGAGCAATTGGGAGCGTAAAGTCAAGCAGGCTGGGAGTGTGCAATCGAGTTCAATCCGGAGTGTACTTCAGAGCGTACTTGGGAGCGTGCAAGCTTGCTTTCAAGTTTGTTGTATGCAGTGTAATGTATAGTATGCAGCGTGATGTATAGTATCCAGCATACAACATCACAGGTGTATCATAGTAATCTAGTGAACGCATAAGACCTCGTAGTGCCACGCGTCAAATATGCTATGAATTACCGTCCCAAAAACAGCTTCTCTATAAGTTACGCGTTGCGTAAGGTCATTTTTCCCGGTGTATTATCTTACATAATTATCTACTTATTAAATTATGCATTTCAGGCTGTGCTGCTCAGATTCTACAATAGCTTTGGTGAGTCACACTCTATCAACAGAGCTGCAGCTTGATAGTAATTGTTGCATAAATAGATTTCATACGGGCTGACTGGGCTGGCTCTTATACGGGCTGATGGGGCTGGCTCTCATACGGGCTGACGGGGCTGGCTCTGATACGGGCTGACGGAGTTCAGCCATCTCTACATTTAGATAAGTACATACGTGCTTATACCGTATATATATGGCCTTGTGGCCCTCCTAGATAGTTGAATTAAGCTTCTAGCAATCAGTATTTCAACAGGTTATGAGCCCGGCTATCGCTGCCATATAAAATCCTATTCTCACGATCTCAAAAAGAACCCTAAACCTCAAGAACCCTAAACCTCAACACCATCTCTACAATCTCATGATGTCTTCCTCAATAACTTCCTCCGAACCCTACATCAACAAATCCAGGTGGGGCGACCTTCCAAAGCTCACTCATGCAAACTACGACGAATGGAAAGAGGATATGACACACCTCCTGTCAGCCATGAGAGCATACGTAATTATTACCGGAGGTGATTTGGAATCTCAGCCCATTGATTTCGACCAGGATGACAACTATAATGATTGGAAGGCTAAGGAAGCCGAAGCTGCGTTTATAATCAGACATTCCTGCTCCCCCAAAGTATGGCGTATTGTCAAGGGAATGAGAAACCCTCCAGAAATGTGGAATACACTAGAAACCAGCCTGGACACAGCCAGATCTTATATCAGCAGACAGGACATCCTTTGCCAGTTCCGTGCTTGGCGACCCAAGGAGGACGAACCACTTAAAGCATACTTCACCAAGCTTAGTAACTACCACACACAACTACGCCATACAGACGATACAATCACCAATTGTAATTTCTGGACGCAAATATTTATATCATTGCCATGACAGTATGGGATGATAATAATGTTCCTGAAGCATAGAAGACCCTTGCCCACACCCGAAGAAGCCATGCATGACCTCTCTGAAGAAGAAACTACAACCGGCCTTACCAAGAAACTTGGAGATGCATCCACCAGGGCCGCCCTATTTTCCCAACGTGGCGGCTTCCATGGCCGTGGGCGCGGCGGGCACGGTGGAAGCGTTGGAATTGGAGATAGACACGAGAGTAAGTGCACCTATTGCAAAATTGACAGCGATACAACAGATGCATGCAGAAAGCGAAAACGTGCTCAGGAGGAAGGAAACAACGATGAGTGCATTTGCTTCCTATGCGGGCTCTCAGGCCATGTCAAAGTTGATTGCGTCTCCTACAAACATATAAAGGAGTGGTGGAAAGTGCAGAAGGCCACTGCTGCAGCAGCTCTCGCTATGACCGGAGACTGTGATCCCTTCTGACTTACCGCTTGGGCGCTCACCGCTCCAAAGTGAGGCATTGATTCTGGAGTGTCACACCACATGTGCAATGACCGCAGCAGCTTCTGAACATTCCAAAAGCTCTCACTTCCTATAGTAATCGACCTCGGAGACAACACCTCAGTCACCGCCACGTATTATTTGTTTTGTCAACATAGTACAGGGCTATCAAGTTGAAGCCCTCCATACTCCTACTTTTCAACTTTTCCTTTTATCGATCAACCAATTGGATTTGGGCGGGTGTACAACTATATTTCAGAACGGAAAATGCTCCATAACCTCGCCATCCTCCTGCACTCTCGCAGGAAAACTACTCACTGGCATGTATATCATAGTCCCCGCAACTGCACTCCTTTCATCGACTACCGAGAATGGGAGAAAGAGAAAGAGAAAAAGCTCACCTCCGAAAGCACCTACCGCAGCAAAAACTAAGTCTACTCGAAAGTCTCTCACACTCTCAGAATGAAGACTATGGCACTGACGACTAGCCCATAAAAATCCTACCGCCATGAAAACTCTGATTGGCAGATATACACACAATGATTCAATGTGCACAGTCTGCATCCAGGCCAACCACAAGCAAAGGTTCATTAGAGTGGCAGCATCAGCAAAAAACATTTCCGTCTGGGCGGACTGGCTGCGTCAGAGTGGACGCGATCCGTCAGAGCCGTCAGAGCCACCCCGGTGGCGGATTACTCCACGCCCAGCGTCAATACCACGCGTCGAGTTGCATATCGCCCTCTGATCGCTGTTTCGCCGTTTCTTCTGGCTCTGTCGGTCTCCTATTTTAAACAAACACTCTGGCGTTGTGGCCAACTGTGACCATACGTCGGAATGGGTTCATTGTGTACACGCTTGCATCGGGATTGCAATGCATAAGAATCCACGCAATTGCACGGATCCACGAAATCTCGCAAAGAGCGAGTGAGACCAAAAGTTGGGAAAGATAGAGTGTGTATTTTCGTTGTATGACAAGATGAGATGAAAATGAGGAGCTGTCTATCTACTCTAGGGTCTCCCGAATATATACTCCGCGTCGCTCATTCCACCTCCGTTACCCCTGTATCTCCGTACACCCACCGTCACTCCTTAATGATATACTTGGAGGCTGTGATCGCGCTAGTTTGGAGATGCACTTGGAGGCCGAGATCGAGTGACCTGAGAAATGCACTTGCTGGCCGTGATCGATCGAGTTTGGAGATGCACTTGCCGGCCGTGATCGAGCGAGTTTGGAGATTCACTTGGAGGCCGAGATAGAGTAAACTCAGAGATGCACTTGGAGGCCGTGATCGATCGAGTTTGGAGATGCACTGGGAGGCCTAGGTCGAGTGAACTCAGAGATGCACTTTGAGGCCGTGATCGAGCTAGTTTGGAGATGCACTTGGAGGCCGACATCGAGTGAACTGAGAGCTGCACTTGGAGGCCGAGATTGAGCGAGTTTGGAGATGCACTTGGAGGCCGAGATTGAGTGAACTCAGAGATGCACTGTGAGGCTATGACCGAGCGAGTTTGGAGATGCACTTGCAGGCTATGATCGAGCGAGATTGGAGGAGTACTTGGAGGCGGTCGATTTGGAGGGAGGCGCGACGGCAGCTGAGACTCTATTCATTACTCGGTGTTAACTCATGATTATGGCATGGAGAGATAGAGAGGGATGGCTTAACTTCGTGTTCTTAGGTGATGGTAGAGTTGAGCACAAGAAAGAGAGAGATCAGAGGAGATGGGGGAAATCATCATGAGAAACTGGGACTTGAGAGAATTTCGTGTACTAGTCAATTGACCATCCCCGATACGGCAGGTACGAGTCCCGATCCGGTGGGTAATATCACCAATACGGGGTCTTCTAAACCCAATCAGGCAAGTCGTACTCCTGATTTCTCATAGCCGCTCGTATTCTCCATATCGTTCTCATCTTCATCCCCCATCTCCCTCTTTCTTGTCCACAACTCTACCATCATCGCAAGAACACAAAGTTAAGTCATCCCTCTCTATCTCTCCATGCCATAATCATGAGTTAACACCGAGTACAGCATACACCTTAGATTGTCTGTCGTCCCTTCATTCTCACGATTTCGAGTTGACCCCTGAATGTAGCTTAAGCTTCCGGCGTACCTCCCTACCCATCCACCGCCACCAGCCAGTTCTCCATAAGAGCTTCAAAGGTGAAGTCACCTTGTCACATTCCCACGGTTTCGAGTTAACTAACCGATGAATAGAGTCTCAACACCTGGCGTGCCTCCCACCGACCGCCTCCGGATCGACCACCTCCAAGTACTCCTCCAAAATCGCTCGATCACGGCCTCCAAGTGCATCTCCAAACTCGCTCGATCACGGCCTCCAAGTGCAGCTCTCAGTTCACTTGATCTCGGCCTCCAAGTGCATCTTCAAACTCGCTCAACCATGGCCTCGCAGTGTATCTCTGAGTTCACTCAATCTCGGTCTCCAATTGCATCTCCAAACTCGCTCAATCACGGCCTCAAAGTGCATCTCCGAGTTCACTCGACCTCGGCCTCCAAGTGCATCTCCAAACTCACTCGGTCACGGCCTCCCAGTGCATCTCTGAGTTCACTCAATCTCGATCTCCGATTGCATCTCCAAACTCACTCGATCACGGCCTCGGAGTGTATCTCTGAGTTGTAGATTGGTAGCTATATAGATACATAGATACATAGATGAGAATACAACCTGAATACATGAGTTTTAAAAATCGTTGCACGATTAGTAGTAGCTATGAGTTCCAGGCGCACCAGCAGCGTTCCCAAAGATGTTTTTCCCAGAATGCTCTACTGTGATTCGAGGTGCTCCCAGACGCTGACAGGTTTGTCGCCGGTGCTCCCAGGTGCTCTGCTATGCAACGCGACCCGTCGCCTGGGTGACAGGCAGCGTGAAATTCTCCGTCAGAGGGTACGAGGTTCCGTCAGAGCCATCAGAGCCGTCCGGAACACCCGGGTGTTTCAGACGGAAACTAGGGTTGTTGCTGATGAGTCACGCGCATGATGAAGCCTTTTGAACTTGTACATTCAGATGTGTGCGGTTCCTTCTCTCCACCAATCATCGGAGACAATCGATACTATATACTGTTCATCGACGACTGCACAAGGTACACATTCATATGGCTGTTCCCAAATAAGAAAACCGAGGCCTGCACTTCCACCTTTCAGTCATTTCAGGCCCGAATAGACTCAATGGGATACGAGATTAAGCGATTCCGGTGCGATAATGGATGGGGAGAATACCACAATAAAACCTTCCGATATGTCCTCGCGGCCCACAGTACTACATTCGAGCCATGTCCTCTATTCACCCACCAGAAAAACAGTGTTGCCGAACAAATGATTCGTCCAATCAGTGAAAAAGCCCAGGCAATGATGATCGACTCCCAGGCTCCCATTCAGTTCTGGGGAGAAGCAGTCAATACCGCAGTCTATCGCTATCAAACATTACCGAATGAAGGCCGGACAAGAAAAAATAACCACGATGGCTTTCAAGTACTGTACAAAACAGCATACCAGATGCTGCATGGATTGGGCAAACTGACGGACGACGCTAAGGGCAACGAAATATCGTATCAGGCCTCTCTCCACAATCTACGTCCATGCGGATGCTACGCCAGTAGATTCATTCCCGAAGTTCAACACTGCCAGGGCGAGTTCGGCCTAAGGTCAAAGCCCTGCATGATGGTAGGCTACATACACCACTCAAAAACGTTGTGGAGGATATGGGATCCCGAATTCCAGAAGGTGAAGGCCCAATGAGAAGTCGTCTTCGACGAAGAAAGAAATGCACACATGTCGTGTCAGCATGGAAGCAATGAGATTGACATAGTTGGATTATCAGAAGATGAGGAAAATGTCGAGAAATCAGATACCGGGGATGAGCCTCTCCGAGGACAAGATAGTCAACCTACGCAGATAGGTAAGCGATCCACTTTTCACATGCATGAAACTCCTGATGAGAAAGCAGAAAACGCCCACAGCCGGCGCTGCTGCCGAGAGGATCAGACTGCCCAGCGTTTGGCAGCAGATGCAGAGAACGCCAACAGCAGGTGCCTCCGCCATAAGGATCAGACTGCCCAGTGTTCGGCAGCAAATGCAGAAAACATCGCCCACCATTGGCGCCTCCGTAGAGAGGATCAGACTGCCCGGCGTTCCGCAGCAGCAATCCAGAAATCAAGACAACCACCGCCAGCATTTCCAGCTCCACCGATAGGGAGTCATGTCACAAGAAGCCAAGGTAAAGCCTCCGCTGAAGAATTAACGGCATCCATAGAAGATCCATTCACATACGCGGAAGCTATGGAACACCCTCAAAGAGATCACTGCAAAAGAGCCATGGAGGAAGAAAGCACATCGATCCTGCTCAATAACACCATCTCCGCTCTCAACCCCCGGGAAGCACGCCAACTGCAAATTAAGCCATTTGGCTCTAAGTCGGTTTATACGACTAAACACAACCCTGATGGGTCCACACGGTATATAGCACATCTAGTGATAAAGGGATACAAGCAGACGGATTTCGGTGAGACTTATGCACATGTTGGATAGCTAACTACGTTTTGGTATCTCATCTCTCTCATCGGGAGATATGGGTGGAATATGGACCACTTGGATGTAGTTACCACTTTCCTAAACCCTGATATCGAAGATGATGACATCTATATGACTTTGCTGGAAGGATGGCCAGAAGGCCTCAACGCACCAAAGATTATTGGCAGACTCAGGGAAGCTCTCTATGGCCTTAAACAAGCTCCACGGCTATGGCACGACGATATCAATGCCTTTCTACTCTCTTATGGGTTTGTACAATCCTCAGCCGATCCCAACCTCTATTTCCGCAGGGACGGTATTTTGATACTTCTGTAGGTTGATGATATCTCAATGTCATATCTGGAGGCCGCCACCAAAGCCGCAATCGAGGTCAAGGGGAAACTCTCTGAGAAATATAACATCAAGAACCTCGGCCCGGCACGCCAATTCCGTGGCATTGAGATTTACTGCGATGAAATTGGTACCGGAATCAGTCTTGGTCAGAAATTCTATATCACAACAATCCTCAGACAATTTGGCATGGAGTATAGTCACGGTGTCTCGACACCCATTGATTCCAATGTACAGTTGGACTTGGCCGATAATTGGGGTGAGAAGGAACTGGAAGATATCACAGACTATCAAGCAGTCATGGAATCACTAATGTACGCAGCACTTGGAACTCGGCCAGATATCTCATATGCGGTCACTGAACTTTCCCTTTACAATTCGCCGCCAATTACCATTCATATGACTGCTGCAAAAAGAGTTCTTCAGTATCTCAAATCCACAGCCCATTTTCGACTACACTTCACCGGCAATGGCATCGACATTGGCAATAGTCTCATAGGGTACTTGGATTCTGATTGGGCCAATGACAGCGCAGACCGCAAATCCCAGGGAAGCCATGTGTTCCTCACAAGCAATGGAGCAGTCTTGTGACGGTTTCGGAAGCAAAGCCTTATCACCATGTCAACTCTCGAGGCCAAATTCATCGCCTGTTCGGAGGCCTCCAGAGAAGCGAAATGGTTCCTCCAGTTGCAAAAGAATATTCACGGTTCTCAGAAAGACTCACCACCGCTGCCAATCAACTGCGACAATCAAGGTGCTCTCACTCCAATCACCACGGGAATCATCAAAGCTCAAACTAAGAGATCGATGTTTGCTATCACAACAGTTGAGATCTGCACAAACGCCGATTAGTCAACTACTCCTACGTACACAGGGACCAAAATGTGGGAGATATCCTATTGAAAGCACTTACTACGAAGTTCACGAAAGCAATGGGTTTATGGTAACTGGAGTTCAATTTAAGGTTTAAGGTTGTTTCACTTGTCTTTTGGAATATGGATTTCCTTTTTTTGTTTATATGGATGGCCATCTTCAGGCTATGGTAGTACTCTTTCCCTACTCACTTCTCAAGCAGGGTTCAAGGAGGCTACTATGGGAATCACAAGTTGCGCATCATCTCTGTGTGTTTGCTTGTATCTTGCTCCACAGAGCATACCAAGAGGGGGGAGTGTTGCATAAATAGATTTCATACGGGCTGACTGGGCTAGCTCTCATACGGGCTGACGGAGCTGGCTCTTATACTGGCTGACAGTGCTGGCTCTGATACGGGCTGACGGAGTAACTCTAATACAGAGTGATGGAGTTCAGCTGTCTTTACATTTAGATAAGTACATACGTGCTCATACCGTATATATATGGCCTTGTGGCCCTCTTAGATAGTTGAGTTAAGCTTCTAGCAATCAGTATTTCAACATTAATAATTTCAACATATAATCTTTACACTTCAACTCTATAGATTACCAGAAACTCTAGCTCACTCCATATTCCACTATGCTATAAACAGGTTGGATTACCCTACTTTTCATGCAATTGTAAAAGGTCTCTGTCTGATTTGTATCATTTTGGCCACCAATGAACATATCTTAAAATAGATTCTGTCATCTGATTTCCATCAAGCAAAATTCAGCAGAGATAATCTGAATTATATTTTCAACTCTGTTATTTAGTAGGTAACTGGAAATTCATGTTCACCACCTAAATCTCTTATTCTCAAAGGCTGATGTTTATAATTTATCATATTCAGTTTCCAACAACCTTTATATTCCAATACAGCACAATCACATCAATTCACCAATAAAGGCTGTTTTCTGAAATAAAAACCAGCTTTTGTGAATACATGTTACAAAAAGTCTAAAATAAAGTGACTAACTGATTGTTGGATTTTATTCTAGATGTGAATACAATACACGGTATACTTTAATTTTTTATTACTGATACACATTCTATTCTGCTAGCTGCAGGATGATATATCACAGTATATAACTAATAACTATACAAAACATTCAAAACTAAAATTTATATCAAGCTGACCATAGTGTATTGATATTTATAATGAATTCCAATTGAGTAATGTGCTTTGTACATGTTCATGAGTATGCAATCTGTATATGGGTGACAGTACCAAGAATCAATTTACTAGTCTTCATGTTCATGACATGAAGTTGTAACTTTCATTTTGCCAATAATGATCTGGAAACATCAACTGTTCTTGCTCTAGATAGTTTCTCCTCTATGTTCACCACAACTGTCACTCTGATATATTAACTGCATATTTTGACATTGATAGTGACATTTCCTCAATCTGTTTACAATTATTATATGATTCAGCTGCCATTATCCAGGTGTACATATGCAAGTTACACCGATCCTTTGATAGTATCTTATAAGCTTCTAGCATTGTTACAGACTTTAGAAATAATTGAACGTTCTCACAATAGACTCTGCTTCTGGTGGTCAGCTATATATAGATATTTATCCTTATTCCATATCCTTAACAATCTCCATTCATACAATTGAATTTAAGTAAACACCACTTCATGTTCCAAATCTATCCTATTTAGCAAATTTTCTCTACACAATAACTGCTTGGTTCCATTCAATCATCTGAGATTGATATTCAAGAGGTATACTATGTACTTCTGAACACATCATAAGCAGGTGTAAACATTATACAGTATTTTACAGTGCTCATTTTGACTGATTCAGATGGTGAAATTAATATATAACTATAGTTGATCAATCAAATTCTTCAGATATATCTGATCAAGTGTTGGGTGTTTTGGTTCAACCTGATCTGTTCTCCTGAGATAAATGATAATCCTAAGACAGATGTACATTTTGAGCACTGGATATTATGAATCCATCAATTCCAGTACACCTATTAGTTTATAAATTTCTACCAGCTATAGCCCTTTCACAATATACATATTCATACCTGGTATGACCTGTCTTGGATTATTGCAGTACATCAGGGATATGTAAAATGGATTGGTGGTCTCAACTGAACAACTAAGCAAGTCTGAACAGCTGCAATAAACCATCCAGATGATCCCAGATGCCTCCAGATGGACTGAATGCAAAGTGTTGTGCTCTCACAAGCCCCAAAACTACTTCCCTGCTGCTTTTCAATTCTCCGGAAGGTGTGGAACAGATAATCAGAATTTTCTCAACAGTGCATCATGCTCTTCCAAATACAACAAAATTACACTATTAGATTGTGTAAATTTCAGAGGTATTGGGAGAAGTGGCTGAATATCCAAGACTATTCCAGTGCCCATAGAACCTGGAGCAGTACATGCCTGGAGTGATTAGTATAATGATTATATCAAACAGTAAAATTCGATTAACTGTCTTCCTCCTGCACACCTTGATTTAGGGATTGTTACTTAATATACAGTACTGTAGATATTTGGATCCACATCATTGTTTACAAACCATACAGTATTGATCCTATCTAATTCAGCATTCCATCGCACCAACTTTCGTGAACCAACAATTGCTTCGTGAAGTACAATATGCCTTTCATCAGTCTGCTGGATAATCTGAATGACCCTGTCAATACAATCAGCCCAACCATGTAGATCCTTGTACATGGTTCGAATCACCACAGTATAGAATTGAGATTAATAGAGTATTATCATTTTTGGAGTTGTCTTTCACCTTTCAGACATGGTTAGTATCGTTTTTGCAGCAGCGAGGAACTCCTGAGATTGGAGGATCTGATTTGGTGGAGTGCAGATATAGTATAATAGAGCAAAAAATGGAACACGGCCTTGGAAGGTATTATTAAAGTCACTTTACATATATTGGACCAAGATGTTATGAGGTTCAGGGATGATACCTTCGTTGGCATGTGTGTATTCTACCTCGTAATCAAGTCCCAGACACCCAATAGATGCAGGGCAGTGAAATAGTAGATTGTAGTATGACAGCCCATTCTGAAGCAAAATTAATATATTGTCTTGGAGTACATTTTAATCATATCGGAGTACCAGTCGACTAACTTGGTATACACAGTCCTCTTGAATTTGTATACAGAATAGCTGACAGAGGTTTCGAATTCCGAAATCTTTAGATGCCTCTCTGCGTGATGTTGATTTGATATGTCTGCACACTCCCTGGGCATGAGTTACACTCAAACGATGTACCTGTTGTGATATGGGGCGGAAAAATGGCTCGTCCTGTCAATACTTGAGGTTTATAAGATGGGCTGTACCAGTTATTGGATATTTGTCGACAGTGGATAGTAGGTTGAATACTTGTGCAGAGTCCATGTCGTACCAGCCTTGAAGGGCAAGACTCTACACTATCTCCTCCATGTGGTCAAGACTGGCATGCCAGTTATTGTTCTTGAGCATCTGTCGAATATAATTGACTTGTTTCGTACATTAGTGTGCCTCTTGCAGATTGCCAATATGTAGCCATTCAGAATTATTGGTGGTGAAATTGTGACCAGAATCTATTTGCCGAATTCCATTTCATAACGGGATTGCTAGAACCATCTTTGGATATTGAAAATGCATTACACACCGTTAGATGGGGTTCCAGAAATCCAGATTGCTGAATCACCGACATGAAGCTGCAATACCGAACACACTGATGGACAAGTCCTTCTTGAACTGTATCTGCTCATTTGATGCGATTCAATACATCTTCCTCTCTGACCAATTTACCATGCGGTTAGTATAAGTGATACTCCAGGTGGTGGCTTCAGTCACAGCATCAGATAGTTGGAGCTGAGATTCCACAGACTTTTTAAAGGTTATAATTGCCACCTTGTAAACCTTGTCTCTGGCGGCAGTTGTGATTTGTCCAAGTGTTTTGGCCAATGTACTTCTGGGACCAGTTGCCGTAGTCTGGACTTCATGCACTACTTGTCAGTTACAGTGTTCACATCATTCATTGAACAGATTGTATTGAATGCCTATCACCTGATGGATTTGGTGCTCCAATTGCTCCCTTGTCTGCTACCAATCAGCATTTGACCATATGGTTGCTGCTTACTGGGCTCTATTCAGGCATACTTGAAATTGCCTTCATTTTGTAATAGTAACCTCTTCAGCTCCATACACCTGAACCTCCACTGCAGCATGTATTTAATGAATCTTTTGTTCTTGTAACCAAGAAGAAACTCTTGTCAACAATTCATCCAATTTGACCTTTGCAGATTTCAACATTGTCTGTTCTCGAAAGGTATTCGTCTTTCGGTATAATTGGTTCAGTGCATCGTTGAGTGCTGTGAGTGATAGATCTAAGTGCTTTTATTGGCTAACAAGTTGAGAGAATTCACATAATGCCCACACTGCTCCCAATAACACTTCGTCAGAGGCTGTCTCCACTGCAGTTTTGATGTCTTTCTTTCACCAGGTAAGAATTGGAGCGCAATTTATGGGCAGTGTTCTGATGATGCCCCAGATATCTTTTCCCTGCCACAAGCTGCTTTTCATCTAATCAAATGTTTTGGAGAAGTGCTAGAGGTCTGGATATGATGGTACCGATGTGAAACAATTGTCAAATTTATCCTTGAAATTTCTAGCATTCAGGTATTTGAGCAGCCAGTGTAATAAGTCTCTAACTAAACCCAAGAGGTGCTGATGCAATTCATCAGGCTACCAAAGCCAATAGACATCACAGAGACGAAATTGCCAGAATTGGTTGCAGATTTGATGAGTAGCAGGAGTGTGCAGAATATCAACATTATTTCTATCCAGAAACTGCAAGTAAACATTCTCCTCTTGCCAGTTGTTGAAGGGGTCAGAAAGTTGAATGCCCCATCAGCACACTATAACTAATCTCACACATCGGGCATCATCCATATCAACCGTGAGCAAGCACTACACGGTTTGGATAATCACCGACCCAGGCAGCCAAAAGTGCGTAATAATGTCTTGGGAATCGATCCGCACAATTTCATTTGGAGCAGGGATCAGTAATGCCCAGATTCCAGAGTGGGGACAGCACAGTTCCAACTGCCAAATGCCATGCCTCATCGGTAGTGTTGGCATCTTTCCAGTAATATGGAATCAGCTTAACGGGAATCCAGGTGCACCTGTCTGGTGTCTTGCAGATACTTTTTCAGATATTTCACACAGTGAGATACCACTGCCAGGCATGCAGATTGCATCCAAAATTGGTCAGGTGAGTTATCTCAGATGGATAAATAACTTCCACAATCATCGCTCTGGCAGTATGCAAATGGTGTATATTCCACCTCCAATTGCCTGGATTGATTGTGCTGAATATCAGAAGGCATTCCAAGTCTCAAAGGCACACCAGATCAAATTCGACATGCACCAGCAGTGGGATATATCGGAAAAGAAGTAGAATTCAATTGAAAATGACCCTGTAGTATAATGCTCCAAAGATATGCACATGATCTTCAATCCAACTATCATCCTGAAGCCCGATATTGAGTTCAAAGAGGAGTGTGCAGAGGACATCGGATGATTGAAATTGTTCGGATTAAGAGCTGTGCAGTTCACACCCCCGATGTTGATCTATCCACATTTTGGATTGCTTCCCAAATGATTGTGTTGGTTGAAACTGGTCTGCTAGCCACAATGAATGCCATGGATTTCATTGTTCTGAGTACTTGCAATGCTTGTAGTTCAATCCAGTTGCTTTGCCATATGCTTTCCCTCCCACATATTCCACTCCAAATACCTCCCTATGAGTCTGCATCTATGTTGAATCAGGGGCACATGTTGGATCAGGCTGCTGGGTATCTATAGTTTGTCCATTAGGTGAATCTTCAGGTGGTGGTGCACCAGGTTCATTGTGTTCTCGTAAGTCATAGTTGACTTGCGCAACAATGGCTAGTCGGGTGACCAACTGATGTCGAACCATGATGGCTCGGATTGATCCCATTTTGCAGGTGGTAAAATCCCATCATATTATAGCCCATCTTTGACCAATAAAGGCTGATCTTGTTGATAGTGAGCCTTGAGTCAGTTCTCATGGAATAATTTCTCTTTGAAGATAAAGCACTCAATGTAATTTGGTGAGTGTTGATCATATTTGAGACATGGTCAGTAAACATGTTTTGGAAGGTATTTCAATAATCTTTCTGCAGGTGATTTAGAGCCTGAGGGATACTTGTTTGAAAGTGACTTAAACCTCAAGTTAACATGCAACATTCACTGCCCAATCGCACCCTGCCAAACGTGAGGGAGGGGTAAAATATAGTCACCTTATGATCAATTTTCTTCATTAACCACAATATGTATATCAAATGCCGTACAATAATCATCATTATCGTCTGGGGAAAATTGTTAGCAGAGAAGAGTTGGTTTCTGTTGTCATAACTGCAGTTACCACCATGTACCTTATAATATGTCATTGTGGCATTGTGAGATATACCAATGCTCGAGCCTCCCAGTTGCTGATAGTGAAGGTGGACCATCTTGATATCAAGAATAGGTTAGTGTTCTACAAAGCAGTATGCCAGCACAATGATTATTGAGAACTGATAGGCTGGTAGCATGGTTCCTGTAGTAAAGCTCCTTGACTAAAGTTTGGATTCTAAGGAGGACAATGATGTTAGGACAATCAGCACAATAGGAAACAATTACGGTTGCTGCACTACCCACAGGCCATCTAATTAGTGATTTTGGAAGCTCATATACCCGCAACTCATGTGTAATTTCCTTACTCATGCTAAGCTTCATACTTGATATAGTTCTTGTTGGGTTCCTGGACATATCATGTCATAGCTCTTCTCTGACAATTTATGTCATGGAAGCTCACAAAGGTGAGCTTCGATTGAGTATCCTAGTATATGAATTTGATATAATAACAATGAAAGGCAGGATGCGTGTGATTCAGATTTCTACTTCTCAACCTGGTTGGTTCCACAGATCGAAGGCATAGTGAAAAACTACTGACTGTCACAACAAAATTGATTATAAGAAGTGCTTCAATCTGCCGAAGGTTACTGCTACATGCAATGTACACAACCATATACGGACTAGTTCTACAGTACATCTTGCATCTATAGGAGTTTACCACTATCATTGTTCACGGAGCATGTCGATAAACAGATCTTTACTGATGACAGCAAATATGGCACCACAGGGTGGCCAGATTTGCTGCCAAAAAATGCCATGATGAGAGTTCAGGAACATTGCACAATTGTTCAACAACTGCCACTGCCCAACACAGCGATTAATGTCATCCGCCGCATGGGTATAGTTACCTGTTATCAGAGCAGCCATTTCCAGGTATTCCGCAGTTGTATCTCCATTCTCCATTCAACATGACACCTAACAGTTTATAGTCTACCACCACGGAAAGCCAATGATTTTGGACGAATTGTGTACCATCCCAAGGATATGACCGCGACCATGGTGGTTTTGGTGATTCTGAAATGATCCCCCCTGTGCAGTTCCCAGGACAAGGGCAATCGTCTGCAGACACACCAGGAGTGTCTTCATAACTGCACGGAATCAATCCAGTCAATGGGCCAACATTTTCCAGCACAACTCCTCCACCAGGAGCACCTTCCAGTGAACCTTGAAGACCCCATATTAGCCTTCCAGAAAAACAATTCCAGCCACCTGTGGAACAATGGAAACAGATGTTGTATGGATTGCAGACTTCACACCACTGCCACAGATTGCCTACAATGTGTATAATGCAGCTGATGAGAGTGAGGATCGGCCGGACTTCAGCGGTGAGGTGAGTAAACCCGCAATCATCATGAAGCCAATGAAGTCGTCCTTGAAGTAATTTGCGAAATGGTTGGGGCAGGCCAACAACAGGGTGTTCAACTAGTGAAAGAAAGTATGAGTGGATGGGCTTCCTGAGAAAAAGCATGAGTCCGATTTCCAGCTGCAGAACAGTTTGAACAACTTCGAGATGAACCCCTGCACTTGGAGATAGCAGTTGCAGTTTGTTTGGAGACATTTGCAAACTGGCTGCATTTGGAAAATTTTGGTAATATGGATGCATTCGGAGGCAGTGGGTGGAAATTGGGTTGAACATTATGCCAGTAAGACATGGGAGGCATAGAAAAGATGAAGGCAAGGCAACAAGTAATACACATTGGATCTGGAACAGCTGGCGGGCGAACATACTACAGGTTGCCTCCAAGAGTTGCCAAATGGAACATTCATGATTGTGATTCACTGGGTGTCAAATTGGAATGATATCATTCCATCCCGGATCCAATATGAAATCTCTTCAACCAGTATAAGGCACTGGGAGGAGGTGATCAATTCCAATGACAGAAACAGATGTCTGAAAGAGCCATACATTCTAACATTGTTGTTCAAGTGCACTTTGGAGCAGGATGACTTGGATAAAGAGTTTGTGGGACTATATACACATTCGCAAATGATAATTGACCCCAGATATGGCCAGAAGTTGTACAACTGATGTCTTTTAAATATTATGAAGTTGAAACCTGAATACAATCTGAAAACATTTTTGATAGCAATGCAGCGAGCAAGAGGGAAGGAGATTACCGGGCATGTCATTTGACCATGGAAGATTATCCCAGCTTGCTGTGGTATAGCTTGATGTGCCCAATGGTTAATTATTATTCATAGACTTTGGACAATTCTGAAGTTGGTTGAAGAGAGGAAAGGGAGAAGGATGGTGGGCACAAGAATGATACTTCTATAAATGTAAGTTCTGATTGAATGAATAGAATTGATTGTATGCCATCTATCTATATTATTTCCAATGGTTGATTGTGTGTAGAATACCTTACATGGTGATGAATTTCAGGAGTGGCAGAGTATGAGCCCATCTATTCAGCTTACATTGAAGCGACTAAAACACATCTTGAGGACAAAATAAGGACAAACCGAAATTACATGGGATGGTCAGGAGCAAGTGGAGGATGGCGAGAATGTTATTAATCCAGATAATAGCAGTTCAGTATTGAATGCTGTCCTGAACACGACAAACAATGAATTTGAATACGAGAGGCTTAATGAGGGCATCAGGCTGGGCAATGCTTATCTGATTCAATGATCAAATGCTGACCAAGTACCTGGTAACCTTTGTTCAATATCAACCCAGCCAGGAACCAAGTTTGTGGCGCACCTGGTTTTGGCAATGTAGTACTTTGTGAGATGCTGGGTTTGGGATTCAGATATGCCAGGAGTGCTGGTGGCAGATGAAATGGATATTGCTAAGCCATTCACCTAGGTGGCAGCTACTATGATATGGATATTGCTGACTCAGAAGGTTATTGTGGGATTGCCGCTGTTAATTTTATCATGAAGACTTTTGTAGAGCGGGTGAATATGGTGCAGAATGACTCTCCCAGAATGATTGGTAAAGATTGAAAGTGATATCTGCTGTGGAAACTGTATTCGGTGCCCCACCGCCTTTTACCTATCCAGACAACTGCACCACTGGGGCTTCCAGCACTGACTTCAGCCATTCAACGCATCCTGGTAGTCACAATGCCCAGAGTGATAGAGTCATTCAACAGTGCCATGAACAAGATACCATATGTGACTGGTTCGAAACCAGAGAATATGTTGCGTTTGGACAATTCAAATTCTGCCCTGAAGAATCTGAATACCCGAATTAACAACCCAGAAAACAGATGCATTATCGACCTCATGTTGTAGGATACCTCAACATCCATTGTGAAACCGTCAGGCAATGGCCAACTCTCAAACAGTTCATGGAGTGGTGGGATTTTTTATTAGTCCCATTGTTACAAGACTGAAAATTGAGTCGGCTGGCAAATTGCAATGAAAGCAAGAGCTAGATTCAAACTTGAAGTCACAGTTACAGAGGGATTCCATTCACTCCATAACTGGTGTTATCAGACGATGTGGTAGTTTTCAAGTGCGGCCAATGATTCAGAGGGTGATACTTTGATCGAAAACCATCGTGTGGAGACAGTGTATTCTGCAGGGAAGAGTATGATACATGCTCTCCGGACAGAAGACAAAGATACTCAACAAGTGGCAGTGCACCAATTGATATAGCTTGTAATGCCTTCGACAGTAAGGAGGTGGTCGGAATCAAAACATGCCAACAGTAAACCCCTGGTTCTGAAACAAAAGGAGAATGCACACCTTATCGATCTTGAGTGGACTGAGAAGAGCAATGGAAATCTGAAAACCGTTCCAGAGAGATACACTGCACAGGGCTCTTAAGGTGCATGGAGAGTGTACAGAAAGCGGCTAGCATGTTCTTCGTGGGTGTTGGCAGACACGACAGATTGCCATGATGTTTCTGGATACTGGTACGATGGATGGCCACTCAATAGTTGGGTGGATTCCGCGCTCCTCTGATCGCTGAGAGACATCTGTTTGCCAAATCTTGTCAACAATCCTGTGGAGTATTCTGAACCTGACCAAGATGACGCCTCTCAAGAGTTCCTCCTTCTGCAAAAATCGGCTGATTACAATGCTCTTCTCAGTGCACCTTCTTTACATAAGCAGTGTTAGTTTATTCTCTTTCTGGTGAAGTTCGCCATTTGAAGTTGTGGCTAAGCAACTGTTTTGCAGCTCATGTGGATATGTTCCACATGTATGCAGAAATGGGGAATGATGAATAAACTGAAATGCTGCTCAAATTCCACAATTCACCAAATCCTGCTGTAGTCTTAACTACACTCAGAGTGGGTGGGACTGGTCTATATCTTACTACTGCAAACTATGCAGTAATAACTCAGAAGTTTTGGATATTGAATGAGCTGCAGCAGGCATATATATAGGTTGTCCTGATAGGGGAAAATAGATTACTATATATATGGTTACCGAATACGGGACCTGATGGCTACAATAACCATGGGAGTGATCTCCATGAACACTCTGGAGTGGTCCAAATGAGAGTACTGCATGGCTTAATGAGTCGATGAAACATCATGATGTCTATGATTGACTGCACTCTGGAGTCGTGTGAGGAGTATACACAGTAGCTGATAGAGAATGGAGACACATTGCACTCAGATGAGTCATCATCCTAGATTTGGGGAACACTTCTTCAAGGTACTCCTCGTTTGATATCCGACGAACCTACTCTTTTTAAATGATGCACATATTCAAATAGATGGTTTGTAAGGCACACTGTATTATGAAAATAAATCATTTCTCACTGTAATTTTGAAGTGAATCAAAGTTCTGATGATGCAATCATTGTGTCTTCAATCAGGAATGGTCCGGGTGGGATTTTATTGGCATTCTTGATTATTACTATTATTTACCAATATGAGATGAAGTCAATTGAGAGGCTAATTTGCAAGTTCACCAGCTGGCCAATCTTATGATATATGCTATGAGTAATATTTTGAAAGTAATACTTCGAAGGGCTTTAATCTCAGCGTCATTAGCAAATCTGAAGTGCACTGCAAATCTGAGGCCGCAGATGCATTTGGAGCTTAGCAGAAAAAACAAGGCATAGTTCAAACACTTTCAGGTACATGGGACAATCCTCGGTAAATGTCCTGAGTCTAATTAGAATAGATCCAGTACTGCAGATTCTGCCATCCAATTTGGCAATGAAGTCAGTTAAGGCAAAATTCAATAACTTTGTTCAAAGATGTGTGACCCACTTGCTGATTGGCGGCAAAACCGCAGATAATGCTGGGAGATGATGAAATTTCGGGTACACTGGTGAGTCATCAGCATATTGATTCAATTGTCTAACAAATGACGCAGCACAGTATATTTGCCAATTGAATTTGGCAATAAGACAATCTAGGCGATATTGAGTATATGGGTTACAATATGAGACACAGCGCTCTGATTTATGGAAAAGCTGCAGCTGTACTGGCATATGATCAAAGTTCATGTCAACCACAGAGTCCTGGGCAAACATCTTTATAACCATTACTTTCTGTTTGGCAATGCGATTAGCCAATAAGGGCAATCTAGGCGATATTCAGTTGCTGTGTCAGAGTATGAGACATGGGCTAACTTATTTGTGGCAAAGCCACCACTTTTGCTGGCATATCAAACAAGTTTGGGCACACCCCAGATCCACATCCCAGAGAGTCACATACTAAAACACGGCTCAGGTACTCATGGCTGAGCTGTGGATGTAGCTGCCAGGTACTTCCTGGCTTATGATTGAAGTTTAGACAAAACTGAGATACGCAATCCAGTCCAGAATCAGATTCCTCGATGAGTATGAAGCCAACTTTTACAAGCTGAAACTCATTATGGATGTATCATTCCAGCCCAGGTATGCCTCAATAGCAACATGTAAGCCTCCAAAGTGTATTCAGCCCAGGCCGTAGTGCATAATGTATTTCAATTTACTTCATTCTTATCATGTTGTGTTCGACTGTGAATCAGTGGATGCTATGCACTCAGTGCATTATCTATTAAGACACTTCACATATCGATGCAGGTGGCTTATACTATTTAACATCCTGTAATATATTAGTTTATGCTCGATCAGAAGTTGAAGGCCACCCCTACACTGCCTTGAATCGTCATCTCGATGTCAGCTGTCCATTGCAGAATGGTAGCCCTTAACAGCTAAACCATCAATGCATAAACCTGGCAAATCAATAACGTCACTTAGTTCGATCTTGCCTAAGTTGTATGTTTGGACCAATGATTTCAAATCCTAACATAGCTTCGACAACATTGCGCTCTGCCAAAAGAGCTGCAGATTGAGAACGAATATCTCAAACGATAGATTTGGCTCAGCAATTTTACTTGATAGCCAACAGCTGCAGCTTACCCAAGTACAGCAGGCATTCAAAGTAGCTTAAGTTCTCAATGCTTTGAATGTACACTTGACTAGATTCTAACGATATGTATGTTGCAGCCACCAAAACTCATATCTGAAAATGGATTATTTGAAGCAATTTCCAGCAGGAGAGAAGATTGAACTGAGACAATCTTGAAAGCTCGAGTTGAAAAAAGACAACTTTAAAGAGTGCAATTCAATGTCAGATTAAGGCGAGCCTGCAATCCCCGGCCATTGAATCTTAGTGAAACCATTCAATCTTTGGTGCACCTTAATTCCCCAGAACTGTATTTATTCAATTATTTCATGTCTGCCTGCTGTGAGATGGCATCTCACAATGCATCCATATCATTATAGCATATAGCTTTCAACCTGATCAGCCATTTTGGTCCATGTTGTACTAGTGAGACACATAATGAATATGTGATTTAATGGTGTGCATCTAACTCGAAATTAGATACAAATCGATTATTTCAGTGGGCATATACGACATATTTCTTAGCAATGTGAGGGTCGACATGTGCTTGAATCCAAAAGATTATGTCTGAATCATTCATTGTAAATTACTATGCTTTCTCAACAGCTGTATCTGTATACCTGTATTTCTCCATCATGTATACTATACTCACCCTCCTCCATTGACTGAAACATAGTTGTGAAGGATATTTTGCAGACATGGCCCAGCCAAACACATACAAGGGACGTTATGCTGACGAAATTGCAGTATTGACCTCTAACCTGGCTGCAGCATCCCAATACAACAGAATATTGTTCAAATACATCTGTCTTTCTGGTGTATATACTGCATATGGAGATCTACATTTCTCCTTAATCAATAACAAACGTAGTATGAGCTTTTGCAACACAGCCACCACTCATCAAGTGTGGTATATTCTGAATGCTGCACCAATTCTATACCATGTGGTCACCTCAAATGCTCGAGCTCTCATACATAATTACTATGTTCAGAGCAGAGAAATACCAGAGCACATGATTTCATTCGGGTTCCCACTGCTTTATGTACCCAGCACCAGGGGTAACATAATATCATGAGTTTACTTTCGGTGTGCCTAGGTTGGGTGCGGCTGATTCACATGTTTCCACTTCAGGTGCATCTGGTTCAGATGCATCTGATTCAGGTACATCTGGTTCTATTCTATGTACATTGGCTTTAGCGTACCTCCAATTCTTGCATTCATACAGAAAGTTGTTGATAGGAGATGCTAACATTCAGCATTAGAAATCCATGAATTCAGGCTGACCGGACTAAGAATCCATACTATCAGGCATGCCCGAGAATGAGTCCATCTTTTCCAGTGCACCTGACAACATCCTCCATCCCAATACCTGACTGCTGGCCCCACTATGAACATTAACCATTGAAATCATATCGTCTAAATACAACAAGGCAAGCCTTGTGTTGCATCCTCGGTGACTATGTGCATCTTCTTACTGCATTGTTCCTCGTATTCTATTGCACTTTTTCTTATATTTAGTGTTTCTACACTCTCTCCTACATTTGCCAACTGTCTATCTTCATTACAGGAAAAGAAACCTGCACCCAACCTGATAAGGAATGACTATTCACAGAAGAGTCGTGAAGCACACCTTGAGAGACCACTAGTATACATGAAAGCAGCCTATCTACAGTATCCATCGAATATATGCCATCCGAAGAGCTGCATTCGTACACTGGAGCTCGGATGAGTACTGTACCCATTATACTGAATGCAGCAGAATAACGATAATGATCAGGAGATCAGTGCTAACTGATGTGAACACACCAGACAGTGCACCTTATCGGCCCACCTCGAAGAAGACGATTTCAATCACCAAAACCTGGTTATTATCCTCGGCCAGGTACGTGGAGATTAGTTATTACACACTACATGGATTCCACTTTCAAAGCAAAGGGGCCATTCCAATACTGCTATTGCATGCCCTCCCCATCTAAATTCCCAATGACAACATGGATCAATAGCATGGCCACTGCATCAGCAAAATGGAAATCGGTCCGGAAACTACACACAATCCTCCCAGATGCTCCGATCCACTTCAGCAGTGCTTTGAAGAACTTCTAGATTCCTCTAGGCCCCCCTGGAGCTGAGCAAAGTGCTCTCAGACTCTGCAAGAGCATTCGCTGGTGCTCCTGAAAGTGCCTGCAGTTATGGAGATGCATTCAGGACGCTACGACATTTCACTGATAGGATATTCAATTTTTGGAGCAGCTGAAACCTCTGTGCAGGACTGCAGGAGACTTCGAAATCTGCTGAGACCGCTATGAAGCTCTGCAGGGGACTTGGTGCAATATTCTCACAGCAGTGGATCTTAGGGTTCCATAACCAGAAGGCATTTGGTACATCAAATTCAGCTTTGTCACAGTCACAAGATTCCCTACATCACACTATGGGATGCATTATTTTAGTCTCCCGATATATATCAAATAGTCAATCTGCCCACAGATGGTACTTGAGCACTTGAAGCCACCCATTGAGGGAACTTAGAGATCCACCACTTGCTGGCCGTTGTGGTAAAATGATGGAGCTAGTAGACAGAGAGCCCACCATGAACACTCCGATGCACCTCTCACAACATCTAAACGGAATTCCTGAGAATGAGCAGTTCTGGCTCGAGCAGGTCAGGAAGAGGGTGAGAAAATATGGTACTACATGGCCGTGAGGATCCACGCAATTGCGTGAATCACCAGAGTGAAAAGACAGAGTGAGACCAAATGTTGGAAAAGATCGAGTGTGTAATTTACTGTATGATAAGATGAGATGAATATGAAATGATATCTATCTACCCTGGGGTCTCCCGAATATACACTCCCCATAGCTCAGTCCACCTCATTGACCCCTGGTTCGCAGTACATCTGCAGTTGTTCGTTAAAGATGTCCTTGGAGGCTGTAATCGACCAAGTATGGAGATGCACTTGGAGGGCATAATCGAGTGAACATAGAGATACACACTGAGGCTGTGATAGAGTGACTTTTGAGATGCACTTGAAGCCTATGATGTAGCAAGATTGAAAGAGTACTTAGAGGTGGTCGATCTGGTGGCGGTAGATCACAAGGGAGGCGTGACAGGAGCTGAAACTGTAGTCATGGGTTAACTTGTAATAGTAGCAATGTGGAGAGTTGAGTACATTCGCCAACAGATGAGAAACTGGCTGGCAGCAGGAGACAGTTGATCATCGGATGATGTAGGTCTTGGTGTATGCTGTACTCAGTGTTAACTCATGATCATGGCATGGTGAGATAGAGAGGGATGACTAAACTTCATGTTCTGAGCAGATGGTAGAGTTGAGAGGAGATGGCGGAAATCATCATGAGAACTAGGAATTGAGAGATTTTCGTGTACGACACAAACTAATATCCCCGATACAGCAGGTACGACTCCATATTCAGTGGGTAATGACACCAAGACGAGTTTATCTAAACCTAATCAGGCAAGGTGTACTTGTGATTTCTCATATCCGTTCGTATCATCCATATTGTTCTCATCTTTATCTCCCATTTCTTACTTCTCCGTCCACAACTCTATCATGTTCGCAGAAAACAAAGTGAAGTCATTCCTCTCTATCTGTCCATGCCATGATCATGATTCTACACCAAGTACAGCATTACACCGAGTGCAGCATGTGCCCAGTGCAGCATACATTGAACACCGAGCACAGCATATATGTATTATTGTATGTCCCTCCTTCATTCTCATGATTACAACTTGTCCCCTCAATGTAGCATCAGTTTCTGGCGTGCCTCACGATTGATCGACCGCTATCTGCCAGCTCTCCATACGAGATTCAAAGGTAAAGTCAACTTATCACATTCGGAAGTTTTTGAGGTAACTAACCAAAGAATAGAGTCTCAGCACTTGGTGCGCCTCCCATCAACCGTCTCCTGATGAACCACCTCCAAGTACTCCTCCAGTTACGCTCAATGATTGCCTACAAGTGTATTTCCAAACTTGCTCAATTACAGCCTCGAAGTCCATCCCTAAGTTCACTCAATTCTGGCCTCCAAGTGCATGTCCAAACTCGCTCAATCACAGCCTCCAAGTGCATCTGAGTACACTAGATCACGACCTCGAAATGCATTTCCAAACTCACGCGATCACAGCCTCAGATTGTATCTCTAAGGTTGCTCGATTGTCATCTTCAGACGCACCACCACGTTGTTCACAAGCACCCCCTACAGCCAGTCAGGATGAAACTCGCAAGATCACAGCCTCCAAGTGCATGTCTGGGTTAACTCTATCTATGTCTCTAACTTCATCTCAAAACTTCCTCAATCTTTGGTTTGGATTGTGTCTCTAAGCTCTCAGAATCGTCATCTTCAGGTGCACCTCCAATTGCTCTCAAATGCCACCTGCAGCTAGTCTAGATATACCGTGTGTAGATGGGTAGCTATTTAGATACATCAATACATAGATGACAATACAAACTGAATCCATGAGTTTTAACAATTGTTGAACAATAAGTAGTAGCTATGATTTCCAGGCACACCAGCAGTGTTCCCACAGATGATAATGTTTTTCCCAGACTGCTCTGCGGTGATTCGACATGCGCACAGGCTTGTGGCCAGCGCTTTCAGGGTTGTCACCAGTGCTCCCAGATGCTCCCAGTCTTGTCATTGGCGCTCCCAGGCTTGTCACTGGCACTCTGAAGTTCTCCCAGGTGCACCTGAAGGCCACTGTATCAGTCCAGTAAACTCTGGGATTTTACCACCCTGCGATTCTGGTCCGACAACTCTTAGACACTCCCAGCGGCTTCCAGTGACCAAAATGCATTCTGCTGATGCTATCACTGCCCCTTCTCTGGGAGATACATGATACAGAGGTCGGTATGGGGCTGTGTAACCATCGTCTGGTGATATGTCAATCTTAAATTGTGGTTGACTTGTTATGGAAATATATGTCGATTCTGTGAATCAACAAAAGTCCTCACAGTGGAAATACATTCATTGAAATTTATCTCATGGCTGCACTAATTCCATCGTGGCATATCACTCTTGAACCATGAATGCCCTGAGCATAACTCAATGATTTATATGGTGCCTGTTGTTTTTGCTATTCCATTCCATGTCTATATTCCGGGAAACTTCTCTTACCGTATGTTAATCTGGTGTGTTGGCTGGCTGGCAGCCACACAGTTAAACGCTTCGTGCTGACAGTTGTCAGTTAACACATGAAATGCAATCATGAGAAATACACATGTTGTTTGTTCAGTGATCGATATAATACATTCTATGCGAATAATACACCCAGCATTCTCCTTTAAGGATGTCAAACACTTTCATGTTGAATGCTGAGTAGCGCCCCATATATGTGTAACTGTCATCTCCCAGGTTGAGTTTCAGTTGCACCTGTTGTATTCTCTCAATGTTATTAGCTACCTTGTTATTCGCTCTCTCCAATATCATTCAGCTGCACTCTCTCTCCTCACATCCTACAATATACTTTTATGATGTATCTACAGTCTCCAGTTTTACATAATTCTCCAATGCCCCATTGTCTGGAACTGTTCTGGCTGCTATACTACCATATGTATCATTTTTCATTTTGTACTCAAGCTGTCTATCCACATGGACAAGATGTATTTTATCATTATGACGGACTGGGAGATGACGATTATACTGAAATGGTTTCAATACAGGCCGAGCTGTAGTTTTAGTTGAAGAGAGTAGATTCACAGCTAATTGTATTTATCACCATTTCTTGAACCAGAATGATCCAACTTCTCATCATGGTTACTTCGAGTCTCAGATAATGCTTACAACATAGGAACCTTGAGATTGTTATTTTCTCCTCCCAAGGTCTGGGCTCAACAGATGCTCAGTTGTTTACCTCCACCTCCAGCTATGTAGCCACTTTTCTATTAGCTTTCACAGGAACTTCAGCGTCTCTGCTATATCACTTTCTCTGTCTACACTGTCCCTCAGTTCATACCAGCTTTCCTATTGTTCAATGTAGGCTGCACCTTCTTGTTGTGCGGGAATATTGGGGTGAGCTGGCTGAGATCTCTACAATCATACCAGTACTGGTTGTTGCTTCCTAAACTGCCATCTTCTCTCGGTTTGCATTCCGTTCTCCGAAAGGTCACTTGTGCCAGTTGCATCCTGGAGTTACGCATAGCATCCACTCGATAGACCTCCTCGATAATGTTGTGTAGTAAACCTGCAGCCTCACTTTCTAATTGCTTCATCAAAGCCTTGCATGTTTCTGGGTAGCACTCAAGTTGCAACTTGGGTAAGTCGCGAAGGCATTTGTTGGAGAGTGGCCCATAGGGTCAAAGGTGGTATCAATGCCCTTGGAAATGTTCTTTAAGAGTGGATACATGCTCACCAGCATTGATTCATAGTGACTCCCTATCCAGTCTCAACGTCGTCACAGCATCTGGAGGGATACAAGCTTCTTTAACTGCCACTGGGATGATTTGCGAAGCTATGGGTACACATGCATGGGCTGGCAACCTGCGGTTGGCCCAAACTGCTTCTTTGTTGCACAACTGAAATATCACTGCCACAGCCCAACATTTTGACAATGCAAATTCCATACTCATCTGCAAACAATGACACCTGGACATGAGGTACGAAGTGGCATGACAGGGTGGATAGAACTGAGGTAGTGGCAAATAGGGTCCTCGTGGCATCCAAAGTTTGCAATACGATTGTCTTCAGGCAGAATACACAGTTCCAGGAGTCATCTTCAAAAATGCTGTTGGGTAGCAAGTAAGCCTTCACCCAAATTAAAGCCTCGTTTGTAGCATTCAGTTCCATCATGAGTAACTGCAACTGTTCACTTATCATATCCCGCTCATCTAATGTAGTTGCCAATATTTCTTGAAGTTCTATGACTTTCTGTAAGGCTGCACCCAGTTGGGCTTGCATTGATAAACTGAGCACATTCTTCGCTGTGATCTCTCATTTGAGCTTCAACATCACCTGCGGCGTTGCATCCTCATGGAGAAGTGGCTCTGCATCTTGGCTGATCATGTTGGAGGCATGGTGTGCCACGCTGTCACAGGCTGCCTGTTTCACCACCAGAGCCTGCACATTGTCATGTAGTTGCTTCTGTAAATAGAAAAGTTCCCTTGTGACCACATACTGTGTCTGATTGGCATCATTAAAGATTCTGAATAGATCTTTATGTTGTTCCCAGTATACATCTTCCACAATATGCAGCCCATAGGCAAGCTGGTCCCTGAGCTCACCCTGTTTGACTACCAGCAGGTGATTTATCATCTCGGGTTGGCAGGCTTAGTGGTCATCAGTCTGCATTTCAGTGACCATGAACCCCTCTGGCTGCATATCAGTAAAGACACAGCTAGCCCTGGAAGTACTCAAAAGATGTGCTACTTCTGAATTATCATCTCTTGAACCTCAACTGGTGTGATGGTATGCGGCTGCAGACATCATGGTTAGGGTTGATATTGTGGTAGAAATTCGTACCTTTTACAGTTTGAAAGCCATCAGTGTGTGTTCACTGTCCATTGTTTCAAACATGTTCAGCTCCAGTTCATACTGCGTGCATGAGTAGCCAAACTGACAGTGTTTCTACTAATGTGGTTGTGTGAAGTGATGATAGTCTATTCTGTCTAAGTGGCCAATGTCTATCCTCTCTCCAATCCACTCAATTGTGTGGATATACACATTTCCCTATCTCACCCATGCACTCAGCAGAGCCATTACATATGTTAACCTTTCCTCTCTCTCCATATTTATAACTTGTCACATCTTGTTGTGGATGGACAGTTATAAGAATGTAAAGTAAAGAGCAGGCTTGATAGTCCTGAGCAACCTACATGGAGAAGGGGCAAGTACTGGCTGCAGATATCAACTGTACTCTGCAGTTTCAATTGCATTATATCACCAATTTCAAAGCCTCATTCTGTTTGTCCTGTACAGATAGAGCACAAACCATTAAGATGTAAGAAGTTTTGAAAAATCTATACTGGGAGCACTATATATATGTGAACCTATTCTGAAGGATTGGCATTGTAACCTGTGCCATATGGCAGGCAGTCTCCACCAGAGTTGCTGACAGCTACAGGACAGCAGTTTCAAGGAAATCAGTACTCTAATACTCTAGATAAGGAAGCAGCAGCATTGGCTGTAGTTGCTGCAGAACAGCATCCATGTACGGGATTTATAAAAAAGTACTGTGGGCTCAGCAACAAACAATGGAAGCAAGCCATCTGGGAATCGCTCTGTTATCACCTCACAATGATACTGTTACTGCGTGAGCAAAATGTACATCGGTCGAGAAGCCTCACACCACCGGCCCAGACACTCCAATCGACCTCAGAAGTGCTTTTAAGTACTTTCAGTTGCTTCCAGGCCCCCCTCAAGTGACGCAGAGTACTCTCAGGGTCTCCGAGAGCATTCTCATGTGCTCCGATATTTGACTTATACGATAGTCAAATTGTGGGGTAGCTGAGATGTCTGCCAAGCTCTGCGCAGCACTGCAGGAGACTTGGTGCTGTATACCCCCAGCAGTGATTAGAATTGTTGTACGGTGTCCGGTGTCTGGTGTCCTGTGTCCTGAATCTCTCTATTGCCCTAAATGCACTGACTCTCGCTAAGTCTAATTGACACGTACACAAGAACTAAAGTGCATGCGGCTCGGCCACGCTCAACCCTGAACCAACCCACGTGATGACCGCACTCAAATCCGTCCCCACACTCCTCCAGGGCGGTATCACGACCGTAGTGCTAAACTCCAAAAAAAATAAAGAGAGGGCTTGCCTGAAGCTCCTCCCAAACAATTAACCGTGCCTGCAGCTTCTCCGAAGCTCCTCCGAAGCAGTCAACCATGCCTGCAGCTCCTCCAAAACAATTATCCTCTCGCACGATATCTCTTTCCTGCAAACTTCCCATCCTGCCGGAATAACCCTGCAACCTGGCGTGCCACACCCACAAGATTTTCTCGACCTCGACCTCGACCTTGACTTTGACCTCGAGCACTGTCTGTTGGCGATTTGTCGTATATCTTGATTCCGTAGCCATTGACTGGGACAATCTGCAATCCCCGATCCATAAGCCGCGATTGTGACAGCGAGGTGTGTGCTCCTTCGATATGCAAGACGTTTCTCACAACAACCTCATGATTTCTGCGGTATCCTGGCAGCCGAAGCCTCAATCGCACATCGCCATATCCAATAGCCTTGCCTGCGACCCTTCCAGCAAAGTCACGAATCTCCCGCTCTTCTCGCTTGGTATACTCTGTGTACTGTTCGAACTTTCACCGATCTCCGCAAACGTGAGAAGTCGTGGCACAATCTAAGTACCAGCCCTCCTTCTCAGGAGCTCTGCCAGTGACTGTCATGCAATAGTTCTCAATTGATGTCATCGTCATCGTCATTGCCGCTGCCGCTGCCTCTGCCGCTGTCGCTGTCGGTGCTCCGCTCTCCACCGGTGCAGTACTTGGACAATACCGTGCAATGTGCCCCACCTGATGGCATCTGTAGCATTCCTGGGTATCCTTCCAATTCCTGCGGCGATGCTTCTCACTCTCCGAACTACTACCATCACTTTCGCTGCCACTACCACAGGACTTCTGGGACTTCCGAGAGTGCTTTGAATTCCGCTTGTTATTCTTCGTACGCAACTTTGAGAACATGGCTGCCACCTCCGAATCGTCGTCCTTCTGTAATCGCGCTTTGTGGGGTTTCATCTTCGTGACAATCTCCTCTGGGTTGTTGGCCATGGTGTCGATCTTATCGTACATCAACTGGGTGAAAACCCTCCAATCATCATCCTTAGGTATACCCTGCATCAGGTAGTAGCTGTGCTCGCTCTTTGGCATCGTACCGGTCGAACTCTCCGCACAGAGGTTGAAGTCGTTCACATACCCCTGGATCTTCGATGCGTACTCCTGTACATTCTCGCAATTGCTCAACTTCACCGCTGACATCTCGTCTCGCAAAGCCCAAACATTCAGCTTCACCTTTGACCTGTAGTCCTCCTTCAGCTGATCCCACAGCGCCTTGGCATCTTTCTGAACGCCATACTGCTGCTGCAAAGACCTCTCCATCACAAGGAGAATGGTCGACCACGTGATACCATGCTGCTTCTTCCATGATTTGAGCTCTGTTGCGTCTTCTGGTACTTCCTCCGTACCATCGACAATGCCGAGAACCTGCTTCTGCTCCAAGAGTATTTCGACTTCCAAACTTCAGCTCTTGTAGTCCGTACCATCAAACTTCTTAATCGAGATCGCTGTCGATTCGGCCATCATGTCGTCCGTACATGCGTCGAGTCTGTACTCCTCCGAGACCGTGTCGATGATGCCGCAATTCGAGTTGAGTTCGTCAAATCAGCGAAGTGCCCGGGCTCATAACCTGTTGTACGGTGTCCGGTGTCCTGTGTCCTGAATCTCTCTATTGACCTAAACTCACTGACTCTCGCTAAGTCTAATTGACACGTACACAAGAACTAAAGTGCATGCGGCTCCGCCGCGCTCAACTCTAAACCAACCCACGTGATGACTGCACTCAAATCGGTTCCCACAAGAATGGTTCCATAACCACAAGGCATGACATCCATCATATTCATCTCTGTTGCAGTCACAAGATTGGCTACATTATAGTATAACTTGAATTATCCATGCAGGTTTCTCTCTCTATATATGTATGTTCAATATGGCAGCAGATGGTACTGAAGTGTATTCGGAGGAGCACCTGGGGACACCAATTGAGAGAACTTTTATATCCACTTGGGGGGCATTGTGACGAGAAAATCTGTTTTGCAATGCCATTGCAATTCAGCTAGCCAGGGGGAAGCCTGCTCGGGGCATCCGGAGATATAGAGAAGATGGGGAGGGGCTGACAGATATGGTGGGATGTACAGAGATACAGAGATAATGGAGCACATCATCTCATTGAAAAAATTCAGTCTATCTTGGGCAGCTCTTGGTCCCACGCACTTATGCCCAATGTTGACTGATTTATGTACTTTGTTTGATTCCTCACACAGTCTTGCTGCGCCTTTAAAGATCCATGAAAATTGAGCTGTTTGTCTAGGCCAAGTACATTTTGGTACAGATGCGATGACAACTCTGCTTCATCACCACCCCATCATCAAGGAAAGTTAGAAATGAATTAGAATGCCATGATCACGCACGGTTGGAGACACACATGGAGGCTAGAATTAAGCGAGTTTCAAAATGCACTTAAAGGCCATGTTCGATCTACATTGGATAAGTACTTGGTGGTGGTCAATCTGGAGGTGGGCAATCCAGAGGCTGTTGAGCTACAGGCTGTAGATTGTAGGCAAGGCATGACAGGTGCTGAGACTGTATTCATTGGTCAACTTGGAATCTTGGAATCATAGGGAATTGAGTTCAATGAGGTCCCACCCAACAGATGACAGAGCAGAGACTGGCTGGGAGTGGTAGACGTATGATGCAATACACAATGTATGCACTACTCCGAGTCTGGTATACTAAGGCTATTCTATACTCAGTGTTGACTCATGATCATAACTTGTAATGATAACAAGGGATGACTAAACTTTGTGTTCTAAGGTGATAGGTAAGTTGTAAACAAGAAAGAGAGAGATGAGAGGTGATGGGGGAAATGATTATCGGAAACTGGGACATGAGAGAATTTTGTGTGCGAGTCAGTGTACCATTCGTGAACTGGGAAATACAAGTCTCAATCTGGCAAGCAATCACACAGAGATGACATTTTCAAACCCCAATCAGGCAAGTCATACTTCGGATTGCTCATATCCACTCATATCATGTATATCATTATTATCTTCATCCCCCATCTGTCTTTTTCTCATCCACAACTCTACCATTATCGCAGAACAATAAGTTCAGTCAGCCCTCTCTATCCCTCCATACAATGAGCAGGAGTTAACACTGTGTTCAGGAGTTCACTGAGTGCAGCTTCCCCCAAGTGCTGGGTACTTTGAGTTCAGCATACTCTGGGTGCAGCATACTTCCTGTGCGGCGTACTCTGAGCTCAGTATACACTAAGTGCAGCATATTCCGAGTGCAGCATGTACAGAGTGCAGCATTTACCGAGTGCAGCATTTACCCAGTGAAGCATACACCTAGTGAAGCATACACCTAGTGAAGCATCCACCAAGTGCAATATACACCAAGTACAGCATACACCAAGTACAGCATACACCAAGTGCAGCATTCACCATGTGCAGCATACACCAAGTGCAGCATACACTGAGTGCAGCATACACTGACTGCAATGTACACCGAATACAGTTTACACCAAGTACAGTATACACATGAAATTGTCGATTGTCCCTTCATTTTGGTAATGACAAGTTGACCCCGGAATTCAGCTTCAGCTTCCAGAGTGCCTCCATTTACATCGACTTCCACCAGCCAGCACTCTATATAAGCTTCAAAGGTATTGTGACCTGGTCACATTCCCACAGTTTCAAGTTCACTAACTGATGAATTGAGTCTCAGCACACGCCGCACCTCCCATCAACTCCCTCCAGATCAACTACCTCCAAGTACTCAACCAATCTCACTTGATTACAGTCTCCAAGTATATTACCAAACTCGCTCCATTACAGGGTCAGCGTGCATTACTAAGTTCACTCGATCATGGCCTCCATGACCATCTCCCAACTTGCTTCATTATGGCCTCTAAATGCATCTCCAAACTTACTCAATTACAGATTCAAAGTGCCTCTCTGAGTTCACGCAATCTTGTCTACCAGTTGCATTTACACACTTGCATGATCACGGCCTCTGAGTGTATTTCTGAGGTCACTGGAATGTCATCATCTGGTGCACCTAAAATTGCTCTGAAGCGGTGTCTGCAGCCAGTTCAGATATACCGTGTGTACATGGGTAGCTGTATAGATATACAGATACATAGCTGAGAATAAAATCTGAATACATGAGTTTTCAAAATCGTTGAACAATAAGTTGTCGCTATAATTTCCAGATACACCCGTAGCGTTTCCAAACATGACGTTTTTCCCACACTGCTCGACTGAAATTTAACGTACCCTCGGACGTATAGTAGGTGTTTCCAGCTTTGTGGTCGGTTCTCATAGGCAATCCTGGCCTTGTGGTCGGCCTTTTCAGATGTGTGGTTGATGCTCCCAGACTACTTGCAAGCAGTCCCAGGTAATCACAGGCTTGTCATTTGCGTTCCCAGACTTGTCGCCAGCACTCACAGGTGCTCTGTGATGCAGCTGATGGCCACTACAATGGTAAAGCATACTCTGGGATTTCACAACTCTGGGATATGGGTCCGACAATTCTGAAACACTCCCAGCCGCATCCAGTGACCGATAAACATTAAGCTGATGTTCAAACTTCACTCTGTTCTGCTTCCATTTTCTTTGGAATTACCAATGGGCTAGTCGAAGTAGATGCCGCTGGAAATTGTGATGGCACCAGTTGTGCTACTGGAGACCGTACAAATCAGAGATTTTCAGATTACAGCCAGAATAGTATAGAGACTACGAACAATACTGCTGACAGAATCTAGACAGTAAGCCTGGCCTGTGGTATTGCCAAGGACAGGCAAAGGCAGTACGGAATGGAGACGATTATGTATGCATGCCACCAATGATAATAATCATACATTAGATAACTAGGATAGAGAAACCATCAGCGATAGTGGAGGGATTGGAATTTGAAATATAATCCGCTGGCTGACGGCAATATATGAGATTATGTTGAATTGTATCCTTCTAATACTCCCTCCAGTTTGATAGTAAGTTACAAAACTACCAACTGATTGCAGATATACCAACATACTGAATCTCTATGAATGGTGAGTATAACTCGACTGAGTGAACTCCAGATCACTAGTTCTGAATTTCCCATGGCAAATCTGAACATAATTTTTACTCTAATTCATATATTACAATATTGGAAATACGTTAATCGGTTCGGAAGCTACATACAATCCACCCAGATACTCATGTAGCCCTCACCAGTGCTTCTGAGTTCTTCCAGATGGTCACAGACCCCCCTGTAGCTTTGGAATATGCTCTCAGACTCTGCAAATCCATTGTCATGTTCTACTGCAAGCACCTGCAATAATGGAGGTATATTTGGAATACTAAGAGATTGGCTATTGGGATATTCAGATTATGGAGCTGCTGAGACCTCTGTGCAGGTTGGCAGGAGACTTCAAGAGCGGCTGCGACATCTGCGCAAGCTCTGCAGGAGACTTGGTGCCACATTTTCACAGTAGTGGTTCTATTGGTTTCACAACTACAAGAAATTTCGTTTATCATATTAGTCTTTGTTACTGTCACTAGAGTCGCTACATATTTATGTGGCATGTATTATCAAAGTCACTCTGAATATATTGATATAAAGATGAAGGGATAGCAGAGATAGAGTGAGCGACATGGAGTATATATTTGGAACACTCCAAGGGAGATTAACATTATCGCATTATAGCAAATACACACTCTATCTTTCCCAGCTTTTGGTCACAAGCTCCCTTGCCCAGCTTTCATAGATCGTCGCAATTTGTTTTGTTGCTTCCATACTTTTGCCAACTATTTCTGGATTCACACAATTTGTGTGGTTCATCATGGCTGGGTATCCCTTCATATCCTCTCAACCACATTTTACGCTCCTTTAACAAGATCCACTGTTTCTCAAGAATTCCCTATGGATACCATGCGAGGCACTGTGGAAAGTTGATAATGGGCTGTCTGCCTGTGAGCTCCACTGATTCACCCCACTGCGATGAAGTGAGCTTAGAGATTCTCTCCAAGGCCGTGGTTGAGTGAATTTGGAGATGCACTTGTAGGCCTCGATCGTGTCAGTTGGGAGATGCAGATGGAGCCTGCGATCAGACAAGTTTGGTCATGCACTTGGAGCCCATTCTCGATTCAGGTTGGATATGCACATGGAGGCCGTGATCATGTGAACTTGAAGGCTGCAATCCAGCGGAATTGGAGGTACATTTGGAGGCAGTAATCAAACAAGCTTGGTGATACAGTCAGAGCCTATGATCACGCGACTCTGGAGACGCACTTGGAGGCCGTGATCAACCGAGTGCAAAAATGCACATCGAGGCCATAATCAGGTAACACTGGACGAGTACTTGGAGGGTGTTGTACCAGAGGGAGGCGCGATGGGAGCTGAGATTCTATACATTGTTTAACTAGTAATAGTGAAAATGTGGAGATTTGAGTACAACTTGGTCTGCTGAGAGATGAAAGACTGGCTGACAGTGGGGGACAGTCGTTGTTGGGATGATTCAGTACAGAGTGTATGCAGTACTCACTGAATGCTGTACTTGGTGTATGCAGTACTGGGTGTATGCTGTACTGGGTGTATGCTGTACAGGGTGTATGCTGTACTGGGTATATGCTGTACTCAGTGTCACCTCTTGATCATGACATGGAGAGATAGAGTGGGATGACCTAACTTTGTGTTCTCAGGTGATGGTAGTGTTGAGAACGAGAAAGAGAGAGATGAGAGCATTTAGGACAAATGATTATGAGAAACTGGGAATCAAGATAACGATATGTGCGAGTCAATTTACTATCCTGGATACAGGACGTTTGAGTCCCAATTCGGTGTGTATTAACACTGATGCCAGGTCTTTCCAACCCAATCAGGCATGTCATACCCCTGATTTCTCATTTCTGCTAACATCTTCCACACCATTGTCATCTTCATCCCCCATATCTCTCTTTGTTGGCCACAACTCTACCATTATCGCAGAATATAAACTTACATCATTCCTCTCTCTTTCTCCATTCCATGAACATGAATTGACAACAAGTACTGCATACACCAGGTACAGCATCCACCCGATATTGTTTGTCCACACATCATTTGAATGATTATGAAATGACCTCTGAGTGTATCATCTGCTTCAGGTGTGCCTCCCTATACAAGTGACTGCCATCAGACAGCTCTCCATGAGAGCTAAAAGATACAGTCACCTTGTCACATTGCCATGGATGCAAGTTAACTAACTGTTGAATCGGTCTCAGCACCCTGTGTGCCATTCATCAACCACCTCCAAGGACTCATCCAATCTCACTACATCACAGTCTCCAATTGTATCTCCACATTCACTGAATCATGGCCTCCAAGTGTGCACACTCATGGTCTCCAAATGTGCATCATCATTGCCTCCAAGTGCATCTTCAAACTTGCTCAATCACAGCCTCAAAGAGTATCACCAAATGTGCTTCATTACAGCCTACATATTCGCACGATCATGGCCTCCTAGGTCATCTCCACACTTGCTCGATTTTGGCCTCCCAGTTCAGACGATTATGGCCGCCAACTGCATATCTTCTAACTGGCTCTATCACAGCCTCCAAGTGGATCTCCAAACTCCCTCGATTGCAGCCTCCATGTTTGCATAATCATGGCCTGCCAGTGTATCTCCAAAGTTGTCCAATCACAGCATTGAAGTGTATCTCTGAGTTCACCCGATCGTCATTTTCTGGCGCAGCTTGAATTACTCTCAAGACCTGTCTACAGCCAGTGCAGATATACCGTGTGTAAATGAGTAGCTATATAGATACATAGATTCAGAGTTGTATACATTAAAATACAATCTGAATACATGAGTGATAAAAATTGGTGGAAAATATGCAGTAGCTATGATTTCCAGGTACACCAGCAGCATTCCCAAAGGAAATATTGTACTTCCCAGACTGCTCTACTGTGACTTGAGGTGATCCCAAACATGTTGCCAAGGCTCCCGGGCCCATTGTCAGGGCACCTAGACGTTTGGTTGGGACTCCCAGGTGCACCCAAACTTCACTCCAGCGCCCCAAGGTGTTCCCAAACTTACTTCAATCTGTCCTATTGAACAGCAATATAAGTCATCAGATATGCAGGTTACTCTGAAGGCTAGCCGGAATTCCCACCTAGGATCTCGTACTCCCCTGCAATTGAGGCATCTAAGTTTAAACTCCACATTCTCTCAGACACTCCGGGAGGCTCCCTGTGACTACAATACATTTTGCTGATGATGTAATGTGCAATAAGTGCAAAATGGGAATTCCAACTGTAGAGAGCTACCACCAGATAATATGGCACTGAACAAAGTTATTGCATGAAATTTGTCCTTTGTTGGTCAATGACAATTAAACCATACATCAGAAGAATATAATTCGGTCCGGAAGCTATACGCAAACCTCCCAGACAGTCCGGTACCCCTCACCAGTGCTTCTATGTACTTCCAGATGCTCCCAGCCCCCCCTGGAGCTTTGCAAAGTGCTCTCACAATCTGCAAGAGCATTTGCACGCGCTCCTGAAAGCACCTGCAGAAATGGAGATACATACAGGAGGCTTTGAGATTTGACAATTAGAATAGTCAAATTTTTGAGCAGCTGAGACCTCTGCACAAGCTCTGCGGGAGACTTGGTGCCGTATTCTCACACCAGTGGTTCTTAGGGTTCCATAACCACAAGGCATTTCATCGATCATATTGCTCTTTGTACAGTCAAAAGATTTACTACGTCATAATATGGCATGTATTATCTAAGTCTTTATATATCTATATATACAGTGATACAGGGATAACGCAGATGAACTCAGCGACAGGGAGTATATATTTCTGAGACCCCAGGGTAGATAGACATCATCTCATTATACGAAATACACACTCTATCCTTCCCAGCTGTTGGTCTCATGCACTCTTGCCGAGCGTCATAGATCTACGCAATTTATGTGAATCCTCACGCACTGTTCTCAAGCATTCATAGATCGACGCAATTTGTGTTCTTCATCATGGCTGGATATCCCTTCATATCCTCTCACCCTCGACTGAACATAGTGGTGCACTCTGAGGCTGTAATCGAGCAAGCTTCAAGATACACTTGGAGGCAGTAATCAAGCAAGTTTGGAGATGCACTTGGAGGCCATAATCAAGTGAGTTTGGAGATGCACTTGGAGGCCGTGATCGAGCAAGTTTGGAGATGCACTTGAAGGCCATGAGCAAGCAAGTTTGGAGATGCACTTTGAGACCGTGATCGTGCGGAATTGGAGGCTGTAATCGAGCAAGTTCAGAGATACACTTGGAGGCTGTAATCGACCGAGTTCGGAGATGAACATTGAGGCCATGATCGAGTGAGATGGGAGGAGTACTAGGACACGGTCAATCTAGAGGCGGTAGTTCAGAAGGGAGGGAGGACGGGAGCTAAGACTCTATTCATTAGTTAACTCATAATTGTGTGAATGTAGAGAATTGATTACAATATGGTCTGCCGAGGGATGGGAGACTAGCTTGGGAGCAGGAGATAGTTGATCTTGGAATGATGCAGTACATGGTGTATGTAGTATACAGTATATGCTGTACTCGGCGTATGCTGTACTTGGTGTATGCTGTACTCGGTGTATGCTGTACTCGGTGTATACTGTACTCAGTGTTAACTCTTGATCATGACAAGGAGAGATAGGGAGGGATGACTGAACTTCGTGTTCTTAGGTGATGGTAGAATTGAGGATAAGAAATACCGAGATGAGAGGGTCCGGGGAAATCATCATGAGAAACTGGAACTCGAGAAAACTTCATGTGCGACTCAATTATCAGTCCCCGATAAAGCAGGTATGATTCCCGATCCGGAGTGTAATTACACCCATAGTAGGTCTTCTCAACCCAATCAGGCAAGTTGTAACCCTGCTTTCACAAATCCCCTCGTATCCTACATATGGTTTTCATCTGTATCCCCCATCTCTGTCATTATCGTCCACAACTCTACCATCATCGCAGAACACAAAGTTAAGTCTTCCCTCTCTATCTGTCCATGCCATGATCATGAGTTGACACCGAGTCCAGCATACATCGAGTATAGCATACACCGAATACAGCATACACCGAATACAGCATACACCCAAGATATTGTGTCTTCCCTTCATTTTCATGATTACAAGTTGACCCCTGAATGTAGCTTTGGTTTCTGGGGTGCCTCCCTACACCATCGACCGCCATCAGCCATCTCTCCATGTGAGCTCAAAGATAAATTCACATTCCCACGATTGCGAGTTAACTAAGTGATAAAAAGAGTCTCAACACCCGATGCGCTGTCCATCGACTGCATTCAACTACTCGTCCAAACTCGTTCGATTAAGGCCTACAACTTCGCACTATCAAGGCCTCTAAGTGCATATCTCCAAACTCGCTCGATCACGGCTTCCAAGTGCATCTCCAACCTTGCTCAATTATGGCCACCAAGTGCATCTCCAAACTCGCTCAATTACGGCCTCCAAGTTCGCACGATTATGGCCTCCAAGTGCATATCTCCAAAGTTGCTCGATCATGGCCTCCAAGCGCATCTCGAAAGTTGCTCGATTATGGAGTCCAAGTGTATCTCCAAACTCGCTCAAATATGGCCTCCAGGTTTGCACGTTCATGGCCTCCAAGTGCATTGACACAGTCGCTTGACCATGGCCTCCAAGGGTATCTTCAAACTCGCTCAATCACAGCCTTGAAGTGTATCTCTATAGTCGCCCGATTACTGCCCCCAAGTTTGTACGATTTCAGCCTCCAAGTGCATCTCCAAACTCGCTTGATCACGGCCTCGGAGTTTATCTTTGAGTTCACTCGATTGTCATTGTTAGGCGCACCTCGAATTGCTCTCAAGCACTGCCTGCATCCAGTCCAGATATACCGTGTGTAGATGGGTAGCTATATAGATATATAGATACATGGATGAGAATACAAACTGAATACATGAGTTTTAAAAATTGTTGAACGATAAGTTGTAGCTATCATTTGCAGGCGCCCCAGCAGTATTCCAAAAGAAGATGTTGTTTTTCCCAGACTGCTCTACTTTGATTCGAGGTGCTCCCAGACTAGTTGCCGGCGCTCCCCGGTGCTCCCAGGATTGTTCTTGGTGCTCCCTGGCTTGTCCCCGGCCCTCCCAGTTACTCTGAAGGCCGGTCGGAATGCCCTCCTAGGGTCTGATACTCTTCTGAAATTGACGCATCTAAGTTTACAGTCCACATCCTCTCAGACACTCCTGGAGGCTTCCAGTGACTAAAATTCATTTTGCTGATGTAGTAATGACTGTATCGGAATCCACATTGACCTTTTCTGTATGCAGTGCCCATACCAGCAGTATGATGAGAACCTAGGGCATAGTGCACTTGCATGGCCAAATGCCCGTCTGCACTCAGTGTACTTTGAGAGTCGCAATATGCACATTGGCATAGAGGCAGCGATAGTATATCAAGTGAATATCAAAAGTGAAACCCAATTCATATCAGTTGAAAGTCAACTGAACTAGTTGCCAATGAGCCTTCCATATGAGTTGCTGTAGAGCCTACCGAACAAACTACAGAGTTGTCTCAGGAGTGGTCTGTAGTATTGTGCACTGAGGTGACCTGCAATAAGTCAACCAGAAGGTCACTGACAATGTTCTCCAACAGCTTTTTAACACAAGGTGTCTAAGGTATCATCACAGTGTAAAGATATTGTGGAATTTAGGACAATACGATGTTTGGAAAACCTTCGGTGGAACTGTAACCTACATATATTTTCCCTGTTTCCGCTGTGTTTGAGTCGTTTCGCATCCATTTTGATTACCTAACATGTACTTTGACCACCAGAGAGATGTTATGAGAATGTTATGCAAGTGCTACCATATGTATTATCTAATTACAGAATATAGCAAATTTCTTGTACTGCATGGATTGCATCAACCCCCTTTTTTGAATTGTCATCTTCACCACCACCATCACCATCACCATCCCCACCATCACAATCATCAGCATGGGGTATTTTACTCTTCGATTATTCTTCCATGAACTTTAAATAACACCACCCTACCCGCAAAGCCTGATCCACTGCAACCAGCTTGCTCCCGGTGAATCCACTTTCATCACAACCAGGGCAGTCTGATCCACCGCTATCTGCTTGCTCCCTGCATAGCCGCTTTCACCCCTACCAGCAAACTCCAATCCACCGCTGCCAGCCTGCTCCCAGCGAAGCTAGTGTTACCCCTACCATCGAATCCAGATCCACTGTTCCGAATGAAGCTAATGTCACCCCGACCAGCGAAGCCATATCCACCGCTTCCAACTTGCTCCAAGCGAAGCCAGATCAACTGCTCTCAGTGAAGCCACATCCACTGCTCCCAGCGAAGCCAGATCCACTGCTACCAGTGAAGCCAGATCCACCGCAAACAGCTTGCTCCCAGCAAAGCCAGATCCACTTCGAACATCTTGCTCCCAGCAAAGCCAGATTGTCCGAGAGGTGAGAGTGAGTATTGCACTGCTACCAGCTTGCTCCCAGAAAAGCCAGATCCACTGCTTCCAGCAAAGCCAGAACCACTGCTCCCAGTAAAGCCAGATCTACTGCTACCAGCGAAGCCAGATCCACCACTAACAGCTTGCTCCCAGAAAAGCCAGATTCAATGCCACCAGCGAAGCCAGTTTCACCCCTACCAGCGGAGCCAGATCTATCTCTACCAGCTTGCTCCCAGCGAAGCCAGTTTCACCATTACCAGCGAAGCCAGATCCAGCGCTATCAGCTTCCTCCCAACAAAGCCAGTTTGGCCCATCCCATCGAAGCCAGATCCACTCCCACCAGCGAAGCCAGTTTCACCTTTACCAGAGAAGCCAGATCCACCACTACCAGCTTGCTCCCAGCGAAACCAGATTGTCAGAGAGATGAGAGTGAGAATTCCACTGCTACCAGCTTGCTCCCAGCGAAGTCAGATTGTCTAAGAGGTGAGAGTGATCATTTCACCGCTACCAGCTTCCTCAAAGTGAAGCAAGAACCACTGCTACCAGCGAAGCCAGTTTCACCCCTACCAGCGAAGCCAGATCCACTGCTACCAGCTTGCTTCCAGCAAAGCCAGATTGTCAGAGAGGTGAGAGTGACCATGTCAGAGCAGTGTGACAAAGCATATGACAGGTTGGAAACTGAATTTGTCGTAGTTGTGTGAACAAGCAGATCAGTGGTGAAACTGAGCATGTTAAAGTGGAAGTGGAAGTGACTATGTCAGAGTTGGAGTGGAAGCGAGTATGTCAGAGTTGGAGTGGAAGCAAGTATATCAGAGTTGTTACAGTGAGCATGTCAGAGTTGTGGAAGTAAGCTTGTGAGAGTTATGAGAGTCAGAGTGTATGCTTGTCAGCGTAGTAAATAAAAAAGTAACTTTTGAATATATAGTATAATTCATAAATTGCAGTATATAATACATGTGCCATTGTGGCATTACAGTATTGATTCAGTTATTCTATTAGTAAATTACAGGTGTATTATCATGTGTTACCAAAAACAGCTCTGGGGTGTTTTGCAATATTTGGTGGTATCGGTGTTATGGGAGATTACAGTAGGCTATTTAGCCTATGGTATATTACACGTAACAGAATATGCTTTTCCTGACAAACTTTCCAGAGATGGGAGCCCATGACTATATTACGAGCAAGTGTGCCCATAATCAAGACGATTATTGATTCGCAAATATAAATGATGTGCTATTAATGCCACTTCAATTGCTAACAGAAATGTTGATCCAACAGTGGATGATCTCATGGATGTTGAGTTATAACCTTCACCATGATACAAGCTATGGTAGAGGAATGGCATCATCAGTTCAGTAGAAGAGATATTGAGATTTCAGAGTTTATTGGATATGTTCATATTTCTTTCTTCTCCTCTTCTTTTGTTATAGATTATCGCAAGGCAGAAATGACATTGGGAAGGGTTTGACAACCAGCCACTGGATATACCGTTTCCCTGTGCACCAAATCTGCAACCATATTGCTGTGAACAGTACTGCTAATCGTCAAAACATACCAATTTGCATGAGTTGGTATGTTGACCCTCTGCAGGATTGTTTCCTTTCTGTGCATTCCTTGAATGGGTAGCCACAGCCCAGGGGGTCTGCTTTGAATGACAGAGATATTGTAACAGCTGGCTGTTTTGGTTTCTGTTGGTGGGATGTGAACTGTCCAGAGCCAGGTAATGGCTATTAATGTAGTCAGCCTGCCACCAGTTTTAGATTTCTAGCAATAGTCTTACAGATACATCTACATCTAATCTTGCTCAAGTCCATTTTTGCAACTGCATGCTCCCAATTACCACCTATATTGGCATACTGCTGAAAGCTGGCATATACATACTTACACTTGTTCAAAGTATTCTGTATATACTGACAAACAACTAAATACAAATTGTAACGATATTGTACTTGCTCTCTATGGCGTATGAGGTTATGTTGTCTATTTCACTGTGATAGTCGTCTATATTAACTGTATTATAACATCAAATATCAAATATATTGTTAGTAATAATATTCAATCAATGTCGACTATATGTATAGTATATTTATAAATCGATATTTGATACAGATTCATTTTCTAGTACAATGATTAATCCAATTATAAACAGTCAAGTTCTACCAGATTTCTATTTATATTAACATGTAGTTTGTACTATCTTATTTGTAATGGTATACAACATTATCTTGTATTTTAACAATCAATCATTTATCAACTATTTAAATACACAATGATATTACAACAATTGCAGTATACATATTATGTATAATATAAATATTAGAATATATACATAGTTGAACTGTTAGTTTACCAGTATTGTAATAAACAGCATTATAAATTTGTTTTAAACTAAATACAGTATAATTCACATGTAATTATGAATGTATAATTTATTGTAATGCTCATAATAATAATCATGAGAGAAAGCTAGAATATATTTCAATACTTTTTGCCTTTCTAAAGTATCTGATAGCTTAACTGATTAAGTTTAGCAGCAAATATATATGTTTTTACATCTGATTTAATATTACTAAATTGGTGTTTAGTTGAGCTTTTGTTATAAAACTTAGAAGTTCTTCTTAAAAACCCAGACTGTAGACCAGACCACTATACCAGTAGTAGTTCAAGACTATTTGCAGATATCTTCCCTCCTTGTTGGGGAGATGGCAAGTGCCATTGAGATGATGAATTTCATATGGAGCCAACAGGTGGGACAGGAATTTTTTTTTGTGATTACATAAGAGACCAAGTGAATACCCCAAAAAGCCGCCCTCTACACCTCCGAAACACCGAGCATAAACACCCCAAACATTGGCCATACCTCTCTTCAGATTAGTAGATGCACTTGAGATTTGTGCATTAGCTTGAGATTTGAATCATTCAGACCAACCGCCGAGAGCTAGTCTTATTCCTTCTGTCTGCCTCTGATCTGACACGCGATAATATGCTGAACAATACTTCATATTACAAATCTGAGAGGAGCGAAACTTCAATGAAGAAAGGACTGTCAGTGATAATACTAATTAGCCTGCCATGACATCAGCGCAGCGGCTATTCACATCTACAATCCTTGTCAGTGGTTAACTCTTACCTTAGCCGCCCTCGTATCCTACTTTCGTTCCTTGCTGATGTGAAGATTCGAGCTTTTACCTCAGCTTCTGCAATCGCTTTCTTGAAACTAAAGCCATTACGACTCTCTTTGCAGAGCCATGTTCACACGAAAGCACCGAAAGAGTGACACCCACCTTCGAGGACGACGAAGTCTCGATACTCTCAGTACCCTTTCCCAAGCCCGACCCTGCGAGCAGATCCCAACTCACCCCTCCCTTGAGCCATCAAATAAGATCAACATTACAGATTTCTCCCAACTTAGCAGAACGGTTCCCCGCTTTAGTCTGTCGAGCTTCAAAAATGCGTCAGACTCTGCTCTGGGCCTCACAGTACGTGACCAGAATCCACCCCGGGTACTTCCACGGTATCCAGAACCTCCATCATTAGTCGTCACTACCGCCCCTTCCAATGATGTGACTACCGCTACCAACTTCATGCCGTTAAAGCGCACAGGTAGTATTCGCCTGTTGCGCAACGAGGAACGAACCCAGTTGTCAGATATGTCATCTCAGCCAGCATCACAACGTAGTTCGTTATCGACAAGATGGAACCGGCTCTCAAGCAGGAGTAATTCAAGTTCAAAGCTCAGTCGAATTACCTTCAACGATCTAGGATGTCCCAAATCGCCATCTTCTTCGTCTTTGACTCTGGATCCACCGTCCTACGAGAACAACTCGTCGCTTCCATTGGTAGGACCTAGGCTGTCTGAATCTTCTCGCTCAACTGTAAGCTCTGTTGATCAAACAATCGCGTATCATACGACCACTACTACCCATACTACGACAACCACAACCTTCTTTCGATTGCCCCGTCGCAGGAGGAAAGATGTGCCTCTGTTTCCCCTTCCCAGCCGTCCTTCTGGAATTGGGTCATCGCATTCTGATGATGGGCCCTCTCAGACTGCTCGTCGACAGTCTATGGTATCCATTCGATCACAACTGGGTTGCCCAACCCAGTCCCATGATGGTAAAGCTATTATGTTACGGTCTAATTCAACTACATCTGCGGCGTCAGGGGACGCAAGTTCAAGACCTCTAAATTCTCCAGTGCACAAGGCCAACAGCCTACGATGCAGAGGTCGTAGTTCGACATCGTCATCAGTAGACCAAAATGGAGATAATAGAATGTCCGGGCGTAATAGTTTCGGTGGCTTGTTTCTTAGTCGAATAAGAAGAGACAGCGAGCCGCCATTTTCTAGTATGACAACCCGGACATCGTCCTCGCAACCGCATCTTGCATTGCCTGCTTCTGCGCCTGGGAAAGTCTCCCACGAGATATCTATTCCAGAAAGACACGATGAAGACACACCTCCGGTATATTTATCAAAGCTATTTGAAGCTATCAGTAAAAGCGTTGTGGCATCCATGTTAGCTCGGAATGGCGACCTTTTCCATCTTGCTGTACTCAAGGCGTATATGGAAACGTTTAACTTTTTAGACGATCCAATGGATATGGCCTTGAGGTAAGCCATCTTTTAGTATGTTGAGTAATAATTGTTTGACTTCTGCATGCAGGAAGTTGTTGATGGAAGTGGAACTTCCTTCGGAAACCCAACAAATCGACCGTGTCCTCCAAGCGTTTGCGGACCAATACCACCAATGCAATCCCTTTATTTATAAGGATTCAGGTGGAGTAACTATACTATTTGAGAGAAAGCTAGAAAGACTGAGTGATTTTAGATCAGGCATATTATATTGCGTTTTCGTTGATTATGCTTCACACCGACTTCTTCAATAAAAACAATAAACATAAAATGCAAAAGGCTGACTATGTCAAGAATACCTCGAGGGCAATTGATAAAGATGGTATCTCGACAGACATTCTAGAGGTGAGGTTGATCATCATCAATCATCGTTCGATTTATTTGCTTACAGTATTACAAGTGCTTCTATGCCAACATCATATACACGCCATTTATCCGGTTGGAAGATGAGTTTGACATTAATGGCCAAAAAATTGTCCCCCACCGACCAAAGAAGAGTATCTTTCATCGAGCCGTTAATTCCCATGATGGAAGACGGATCAAAGACCCTGTCGACCCATATTTGTTGATCATCGAAACTCAGCTCGATCTGTTGCGTGCTAGCCTGAAGGACGTTGTACAATTTGAGGATCCTTACTCTTATTCTGGGACGGCATCCCGGCTGGATATGGTTGCCTTGCACACAGCGTTCTTCCGGTCCGCTGTCCTGCAAATCGTTTCGGCCCGTTCAAGGCCGGAAGCATTCATGACTCAGCAATCAATGGAAAATCCCGATGGTGCAGATCCTGGCGTTGTAGAGATCAAGGTGACCAAGGTTGGACTTTTGTGGAGGAAGGAACTAAAAAGAAAAAAGGCTCGCAGTCCATGGCAGGAATGGGGTGCAGTTCTGACAGGATCTCAACTGTACTTCTTTCGTAATATTACGTGGATAAAAAGTTTACTGCACCAGTATGAACAGCATCACAAGCACGGGTTTGGGACACCAGTCATTTTCAAGCCAGCTCTAGAACAATTCAAACCAGATGCACAGATATCCACCGACGATGCAGTGGCACTGCTGGACAAAAGCTATAAAAAGCATAAGAATGCTTTTGCCTTTGTTAGGCATGGTGGGATTCAGGAGTACTTTATCGCCGATTCCGAGGCAGATATGAATGATTGGTTAGCTAAGCTCAACTATGCCGCAACTTTCCGAACAGCAGGAGTGCGGATGCGTGGTGTCGTTGGCGGCACTAATGACGGGCAACGAGCCAGGAGAATGCGACCTGTGGAGGGCGTCCCCGGATCCCATTACGCTCACTCAGTTATAATACCAGCTGGAGAAGTATCGATCATCCGAGGTGGGATCGATGTCAAACTGGCAGCTGAAATAGCCGCTGCAAGAAGAGAAGTTGTCAAGCAAAGGATATTTGACTCTGAGGATAAGATTGCAGTGGCGAATAAAGACCTTCAAAACTATCTCAGAAATGGGAGACATTTAACAATTTTGACACCCATTCAACCCAGGACAAGGGAACAAGTGGTAATGGCAGCTGCTACTTTAGCAGCGAAATTACAGTGGGTAAGAATGGAGATGTGGAAGTTGCGGTGTCATCGCGATATCCTCGCCCTCGATCTAGAAGAAGAGCGCAGAGCTACAAAAGAGAATGTGCAGATGGACCTCATAACGACTACGCCCAGTCTGATAATTCCAGCATCTTCGATACCCTCCACATCTGAGTCTTCTACTCTCGATACTGGTTCAGGAGGACAGACTCCATCCCAAGAGAGTTACCCACAATCCAGCGAGCAACCGCACCAAGCGATGACGTATACCCCACATGCACCGAGTCGCAATAAAATCCCTTCCGGTGACCATTCAGGCTCAATAATGATGGAACCCAAAGGCCGTGAATCAGGGTTATCCGGGATACCTGTATCACCGTCTTCCTCAGTCCGAGGGCAGGGGTGGGATGATAGGAGTGTAGGAACCAGCCGTAGTTACCACTCAACCAGTCCTGCTAGGTCTCAGTCAAGCGTCGGTGCTAGTGTTGACTATGACAGAGATGGAGAAGACGACAAGGATAGTGGCAAGGATAATGATAAAATTAAACGTAAAGAAAAAGAAAAGGAAGGTAGTCGGCCTAGCGTGCGAAGAAGCCTGCAACGAACTTTACGGGAGACTCAGAGCATTAGCCACAGAAGAGCGAAATCCTATAGTGACGACGCTTCTACTTTCGAAAAGTCAAAAGTCGAAGATGAAGGTCTCGCCCGTGCTGCGGGGAGTTTCACGGTCCACGGCAAGAAAGCAAGCGTCATTACCTTCGGTTCCGAATGGCAAAATATGTCACCCGAAGATCGTCTTAAACGTCACAAATACACGCAAGCAGATTTGGAATATGGTACAAATATGGGTGCCGAAGGCAACCCAAATACGATAGGTCATAGCAGACGTGGAAGTCAGACTGCAGTTGCTAATATGAGAGATGAAGATTTGGAGATGTGTTTGCAACCAGCACTGCCTAACAGTACAAAGGGAAATTATAGTACAGAAGATCTTTCCGAGGGACCTGAGAGTAGTACCATCCAGAAGGAGTTTCTCCTGAAACTAAAGGGGATGAAGGCGGACGAGTCAAACTAACGCACAGTCGGTAGTTTGAAGATTGTGGTGGCCATTTACACAAGTGCATCCGTTGCATCTCCGTTTGTAAGGTGCTATTTTAGAGTGGTTATTGTTATTTGCATGATAGCATTTCTTACTTTGTTTTTGGTTTAAAGCCCTTACTTACTGATTATGTATCCGGATAAGTTTAGTTGTAATGGAGGAATGGCCATAGTGTGGCGATGTTTTTTAATTGGAGGAGTAAAACCAAGGATCCGTTCCAAACACTGGTATCCAAGACTATAATAGGCCAGTGAGGCTGTTTAGTGAAACACCTAAGATGTATCCCAAACAGCCAGCCAGTGACTTGGGAGCAAATTTGCCATATGCACTTAGGAGTGTGTCCTCCATGTTTACAAGAGACTCACAGATTTCAACACTACCTGCTGAGTTGTCATCAAGTATTTAGACCAACGTTGCATCAACATGTCTTTCAAACAGATTGTGCAATATTAAGGGAAGGATTGAACAAATTATCTATGAATAACGTGTAACAGCTAGGCAATATACTCAGATTTCAACAAAATGTATTTTATGATTCTTATGATTCCACTCAGTATGTATAAAACCTGCTATTATCTAAGCTTATAGTATGGTAGTACATATATATCTTATCTATACTATGAGATCTTTATTTATATTTGCAAAAGAATGGTTAGATATTATTATATACAAAAAAAGATCTATATTATCAGAAAGAATCTGTAACAATATTCTTTATATAAGGTACTATGCAAAAGCTTATAATATACAGGGTTGTAGTTAGCCTGTAGTTGTATATTTAAGAAAGTTGCAGAATAATAAACAGAAGACAATCAAAATAATATACTTGGTGAATACTCTAAATATCAGCAAAGGAAAAACATTCCACTGGATTGTGAAATACCAAGAATAATTTTCAGTACCAATACTATATAGCTTGCGTTTTGTTAGGGTAGAATTTAAAAATATAGCAATCATAATGTGGTGAATTCTTTGTATATGAATATTAATATTGTAAATATTAGTATTAATATACAGTTTACTATATTTATTAGAAGTACATTTAATTTGCTAAATTCTTATACTAATTTATATATACTATAATAACTACTAACTATCACAAAGTTAAGTTAAGGCTGAATGTTTTTCTGTGTAATATTTCAATATTATGAGAATTAGAAAATTGAAAAATTATTGCTCAATATAGTCGATAACTGTTATACAGAGATTGATTTGTATATGTATCAGAAAAAGATGATTTCACCATGTATAATATATGGTGATCTGTTTAGCCTCCAATAGTCCCACAATGTAATAATCGTATCATATAATGGTTTTCAGCCGATCACATTCTGATCTAATATAAGTAATACACAGATAATACACTGTAGGCTTATGATGTTATTTCAATCTAATTGCTTGGCGTTTGTAGAGTAACCAACTTCTCTCATAGTGGAAGTAAGTATTGATACTTGATATAGTAAAATTGTACATATCAGACTGAGACTTCAGGTCAGTTGGAATAGCTCACTTGATCAGCAAAATATATGTCAGTTACTAGAAGCCCCCAGGAGTATGTCACAGGAGTTGGAGTGTAAACTTACCAGAATTGATTTCAGAAGAGGATTAGACTCTACAAGGGCATTCCTGCCAACAATCGGAGTAACCTGAATCTCAGATGGCTAGATGCAGAGGACCCTGGGAGCTGTTGTAAGATATTTGACAACCCTGTGGAGCACTAGAGCAAGTATGGGAAGCACCTGGGACAGCTGCCAAAACGATTTGGAAATCCCAAACTAACTCTGAAATATGCATGGGTTCCTATAGATAATGATTTTAAGATCTGCTGGCATTGTTTGGAACTATCCTGATGTACACTAGCAATGGTTTACCCTCTATAACGAATACAATACCTGGATTACTGTTCATTGTTAACTTCTAAATCATACTGTACTACACAACATTTCATTGAATTTTCTAGTTTGGACATCGATACAGTAAGAAATGAACCAAAAGAACAAGTAAATCAACAATGAGAGCTGGTTTACCAAACAAATAACTGCAGTGAGCAATTGAATGATATCTATCAAACACTGTGTCACTGTTATCCTCTTAACCGCACGTCACTTCAGAGCTGACAAATGAAGCAATACACAATGCATCATTAGCATAGGGACGATGAAGGTCCTGACTATATTGGTTAATAATTCAGACATTGCCAGTGTGTACAATGGAATTCATACGTTTGTAGGCTCAACTTGTGAAATGTCAGGAAGGTTGTACTGAGATGTTTGCTAGCAGTGAATGAAAATGGAGTGTGAAAGGCAATATGAAGAATTTGGGGGAAAAAGAGATATACCACTGCCAAAATAGCAGAGTGTGATGAGGATTACAGGATAGATGAGGGGGGTACATAGAGTGATCGAGGAGCATCAATCAATGAAGAGGTATACATCTTCAGGCCCAAAAGTATGAATCAGGATCAAGCAGTGTGTATCGAACAGAGCAGTGCCCCTTCCAGGAGTGTTGCGTCCAATGCTGGTGGAATGCCTGGAATGAACTCGAGGTGGTTCTTAATAAGGTCAAGAAGTACCAACGGGAATTGAGAAGCACACATCATGGAGGAGGTGCACTGAAGTAAAAGGGGGTATGAAGCATCGAATGAAGTATTGAAGTACCAATTTGCGCTGGAGTGGGCCAATGGAAATTGAAAAGTACCTATTGGAGTGGTAGAATATCATTGGGAGGGTATGAAGCAGTTTACCAATGTGTGTGTGATGAGTGCAGTGATTTCTGCATTAATAAAATCTATCACTATGAAAGGGCAATATTTAGCTTGATATTCATTTTGAGAAAACATATTCAGAATTATCTTTCCAGTGGCATGTTTAGACAGCACACAATACATAGCGGTGGCCTATAGCACTAAAGCCTGCAGAGCAAGAGGTTGAAAGAACAGTGATGTGGTAGGCAAGCACTCCAAGCTATTTGTGGTGAACAAAAATTGAATGCAAATGAAATAAAGAACCTCCATATGAGTGAACTATGATTTCTTATCAATTACAACCTTTGACAGACAACTATCATTGAACAGCAGCTTTTTGACCAGTATGCTATACACAATTCCTAGATATCAATGCAACTAGTAACTACGAACAACAGTTGGATAAGGTCCATCTCGCAATTGCTATTGCATGGTGTGAACATTTAGTTTAAACTATCTATATTTTAAGGTTTAGTTAATATTGTAAGTTTGTTAGAGAAGCATTCAACAGAATGAAAACACTTACAGTATTTTGTGTTTGCCGATCCATATGAAGAGATTGACCACTAGGCAATTAACATACAGCTGGTAAACCTACAGAAGTATCTGCTGCTGCCAGCTGAGAATTCTGATGTTCAATGCCAAGATTCCAAGCTTCGTCAACAATCAAGTACTTCTCATCTGAAACAAATGGCGAAGCAGCCTTGTCAATACGAATAGCTTCATATACTGTTTTGCTACATTTGAAGTAGCCTCTTGGTGTTGAGAAACATTTTCATCACCACTGGTGCTCAATTGAGGAACATTCTCATCTCCACTGGTGTTCAGTAAAGGAACATGGTCATCTCCACCTGCCTTGGAATGCAGAAGCACCAGGGCAGGTACAATATCAGACTTATGCAACATGTTGATTGTGAACTTTTTGCATTTGAGTAAAGGAGGTTGAATTGCCCCAGCTGGATATTACAAATTAAGATGTGGAGTGCATGGAATGGCAGTATCAGCACAGCGTCGTTACTTTTGCAGTGGAACCCTAGTTGTATATATTATCTATTTGAAATGCGTTAGGGCTGGATGCAAAACATTCCTCTGGTAGACAGAAATATCCTCTTCAATATGAGAAGACAATGTAGACTATCCTGTGTGGTCACATTTTTCCTAGCTGATCCTGGGATAAGTATTCGCATCATCCTGCTGCATAGGTATAATAGAGTGGATATAAGCTATTTTCGACAAAATACTTGAAGTCAGGATTGGAAATTTACACAATTGACTGGGAATGAAGATTGGCTGTCTACTTGAATATGAGTGCTAGTGCTCTCTCAAGGTGAGCTTTTCAATTCTTCTGTGAGTAGTAATTCCTCATTTGGTATGGTATGAGTTCCATGCTGATCAAGTGAAGATTGAAGTGGCAGAATGTATAAAACAGTCCATGAGGGCAAATATAGAATAAAGGTTAACGCGATAATGGGACAATTATGCCATCATGTAACCCTAAGTCAAGGATGATGACAGTCAAATCAAATTTAATACCTGTCCTATAGACATCTCAGCAATTCACATTCTGAACTGTGGATGCTAGTGCTGAGTCACGACTTAGGAAGTGTCCAGTATACTGGATTGGATGGATTCTGCAAGCTTTCAATTCTGAACGTTAGCACTCTTATGCAAATAACCTATTGATGCAAGAAATGGAGGTTGGCTCAAGCTAATGTATCTTGAAGTGATGCAGAGGCAGCTGGGGTTCAGAATACTCCTGAAGAATGGAAGCTATTAATATTGTGGCTTTACTAACTAACACTTCTGGCCAGATTTATAGAGTATTGAGAAATGGATTGATTAGGATTGCCCCTGCATATGACTCAGCTGAACGCAATCATTGGGACTCTAGGTCAATCATGTAAGTGGTGACCATGTGGCACTGAGTTGTTCATCAGCAAAAAGAAATTCCATCTGGGCAGACTGGCTCCGTCAGACCCATCGGAGACATTCCAGTGGGGGCTAACTTCGCGCCTGGCGTGAACAACGCATGTCACGTTGCATATCCCCCACCTATCATAGTGTAACCGCTCCTTCTTGCTCTGTTGGTCCCCTATTTTAAAGAAACAGTCTGGCGTTGTGGCCACCTGTGACCATACATCGGAATGGGTTTATCAGGTATGCGCTTGAATGTGAATTGCAATGAGATGAGCGACACAGTGAAAACCTCTCCTCGCATTCCTTCTAACTGCCCGCAACATGCAATTATCTCATTACTAACTATACACATCATTCCAAGTCGCCAGATCAATATTGGGATGGTCAATCCATCCCTTGTTCCGTCTGTCACCTGTCTTACTACCAGTTGTTATCTCTGGAATTCTGTGCGCGCAGCTGACGATGTTTCCAATGCCGAAAACTTGTAAATCAACGGCTACAGGTGCCATTCTCACTTGTAAAAATTTAGATATGGGATCCAAGTTACCCGAGTTTTCAGGCACAGTGGTCAGTGCCAGCATTCACCAGCACTGAATGAAAGCACCATCCTCGTTCAGGAGCTTGATTTTGAAATGTCATTGCAGTTGCCACGGGAGAGGAACATTGAACGTGCCAGTACAACTCCTCAGGCATTGTTTACCTACACCCAGTTATTCTGTCAGTACCCTCTGCGCCAGCTCGGACTTCCCATGCATTGACAGATCCGAGATATGCGTTCACCTTCTAAACACTCATCTTGAACTTGAATACAATGATTAATACAGAGTGCCATTACACGCTGTTATTCATGCAATAAATGTTGTACGGTGGCGTGTGCTCGAGTAGTCGAGTGTGCGCCGGCGTATGTGAAGGTGTATATTGTATCGTGTAACGAGACATGTCGCATCAACATAAGGTCGATCGATGACTAATGGTGCTAACTACAAAAGAGGCAAGTTACATTATAGTCCTTGGCATAGTGATATCCGTACTTCCAATCAGCTCAACACTCCTCCAGGACGGCTATCACGTCCGTTTCAAACAAAACAGTAAACAAAGGAGAACAGGAGGCAATCAAACATCGTGGATCTCCTCGAAACAAAAGTACCCAATCAATTTACTTTCCGACGGCATTCCCGATGCCATTTCCAATTCCGATACCATTCCGGCGACCATTTCCGAGTGTACCGAGGCCATTTCCAAGGCCAATTCCGATCATTCCCATCGCTGCACACTGCTTCAAGAAGGCGGGCTTCGGCAGTGGCTTTGTGAAGCAGTCGGCGAGCATCTCAGCAGTCGGTATGTAGCTCAAGTCGATCTCTCCATCTCTAGCCATATCTGCAGCAAGTTAGTACTTGGTCGCAATATGTGCAACTGCAGTTCCGCGGTAGATTCTTTTCTTGATGCTTGTGATCAGTGAATGTGAATCGGAGAACACGTGAGGGATAGTCGGGATGCCGAGCTCGTTCAAGAGATGCGAGACCTGGGTGAGTCTCATGCAACCTACTCCAAAGGTATAGTATTCGGCATTGGTCGTAGACTGGGCAGTCGACTTCTGTTTTCTTGATCGGCAGTCGACCGCTCCTCCAAACGTAATGACCAGTCCACTTGTCAATTTACAGTCGTCTGGGCATCCAGCATAGTCCGAACCAACATAACATCTAAGTGCACCTTCTGCTTCTCCTCCGAGTGTACTTTCTCCAAGTGCTCTTCCGAGTGGTCCTCCGAGTGCTCCTCCCAATGCTCCTCCGAAACGCAGTCGCCAGTCCTTCGTGCCGTTGAGGTACCAAAACACGCGCTTGAGAGCTATCATATGCTCATCGCTCGGGTCGTGATTGTACCGGCTGAGAGCTCCGATGCCATATGCAATATCGGGCCGAGTGGCGGTCATCGCGTACATGAGGCTTCCGATCATCGATTGGTATATAGTCGGATCGCAGGTTTCTTCGTCAGGCTTCCTCTTGGGAAGCGTCATCACCATTGGTGTGGCAACTGGTCTGGACTCGTCCATTCTAAACTTTGCCAAGATCGTCCGAATGTAGCTGTGCTGATGGATGTCGATCGTGTGATGCTCCCGATTGCGCTCGATGTTCATGCCGAGATGGAAGTAGACACTCCCGAGATCATGCATCCGGCACCTCTTCTTCATCTGGTCCTTGATCTGCCCAATCAAGCCCTCGTTAGCAATGATGAAGAGATCATCGACATACAGAACGACTCCAGCAATGACTATGCCTTGATCCTTATCGTGGTGCACGAACAGTCCTCCGTCGACAAGTGATACCACGAACCCAATCGAGATCACGAATTCCTTAACAGTGCCGTACCAAACGTGCAAAGACTGTTTCAGGCCATAAAGAGACTTTCTCATGCGGAGTACCATCTTCCGCGAAGTCTTTGTTAATCTTGGATCACTGAATTGGCTCCCAGGGACCAAACGAAAGTATCCCTGCAGCGGGTGCATATTGAGCTCTTCTTCCAAGTCAACTCCCAAGAAAGTCGTGCAGACGTCCATTTGATGGATCTCGAGATCGTACTTGGTGGCGAACGCGAGTGCCAACCTAACATGGCCCATGTGAGCAGTCGGTGCATACGTAGCCTGGTAGTCGATGCCTTCAATTTGGTGATTTCCTCCACAGACTAGCCTGGCCTTGAACTGCTGCACATTGCCTGCTCCATCGCGCTTGATCCTGTATACCCAATGACTTGGCAAAGCCTTTCTCCCGTCCGGAAGCTCCATGAAATCTCCAAAGACTTGATGCTGACCAATTGCATCTAACTCTTCTTTCATCGCGGTATCCCATTTGTCGGCGAGCGGAGACTCGGTTGCTGCTTTGTAAGACTTTGGATCGTTGATGCCATCCTCATGATCGTCGGAGATCGCAGCTGCGGTGTAGATGGGAATCATATCCTCGAATTCTTCATCTTCGAGAGCCAATTGTGCAGACTCGGCCAACGTGTCATTCCCAGCGCGGTTCCGGCGACTGCCTTCGGCCGGCGGCTTCCATGCATCCCCAAGTGACGTCTCAAGGCCAGCCAATTCTCGCAACTTCTTCTTCGGCTTCGGAGGATCGGGAGGTGAATCGTCGTCCAATGGCTCCTCTGTTTGACGTTCGGAATTTCCATCTCCGGTTGGCGGCTTCTCGATTGACTGTGAGGTTTCAGATTGCTTCTTGGTGGGTGTGAGTTCCACGATGACATCTCTGTAGAAGTGCTCGTTCAAGATCGCTTCGTCTGCAGCATTTGGTGCTGTGTACTGCTTTCCTTCTCTGAATACCACATCTCGGGAGCGGTGAAGCGTCCTGGCCAATGGATCGTATATGAAGTACTGCTTAGTCGATATGCTGTACCCAACGAATATGCCGGGAGTGGCTCTGTAATCCAGCTTCTTTCATTTCTCTTTGGGAACATGGACGAAAGCGAAGCATCTGAACAGACGGAGATGCTTCATTGATGGCTTCGTTCCGGATCCATGCCAGGCCTCGTACCGAGTCTTACCAACCAAGGGGTGTGTCGGAGTGCAGTTCTTCAGATAGACCCCCACTGAGACTGCAAAAGCCCAGTACTTCTTTGAAAGACAGGCATCGTCCAGAATGCATCGTACGCGTTCCATGATCGTGCGGTTCGCCCGTTCGACAACTCCATTAGACTGAGGAGTGTAGGGCGTAGTCGTTTCCTTTAAGATCCCTTCTGATTTTAGGTATTCTGCGAATTTCTTGGAGGTATACTCACCGCCTCCATCAGTACGAAATCGCTTCACTTGCTTGCCCGACTCCTTTTCTCTAAGAGCCTTCCATTCTTTGAATTTCTCATGGGCTTCCGACTTGTACTTCAGTATGAACTCATCCGTATGCCTCGTAGCGTGGTCGATGAAGAGTAGCGTGAATCGACCTCCTCCGATGGCTGTTTCCAGGGGACTGCATATGTCCGAGTGCATGAGGTGCAGAGGCTTAGTGGCGTGGGAGGTCGTGGGAGTAAAGGGCTTTCGAGCTAATTTGCACTTGATGCAGCTCTCGCAATCGCACTTGCCAGTCATCTTCGGAGCGTCGGCAACGACCTTCTGCAAGATCCCCAAAGCCTTCAGACCGACGTGTGCCAGGCGGCGGTGCCATAACATCCGCTTCTGTGCATTGTGCCGAGATGCATGCCCAGTCGTGTTAAGTGCCAGCAGGCAGCTGTCGTCGACATCGATGTAGTCAGTTGATTCCCATTGCAGAACGCAATCCAGAACGAAGAGCCCATCGACCTGAGGTGCAGTGGCAATCAACTTGTCATGGCGATTGTAGAGGTTGAGACCATAGTGATTCACCGGTTCGACTTTGAAGTCCTTGTCCATGATCTGAGATTGTGAGATGAGATTGAATGACCCCGGCAAATGCACCACTTCTTGGAGTATGATCGTTTCCGTCCTTCCTTCTGGCAGCTGGCAAATCAACCTAACACTCCCATATCCGGATGCAAATGATGTGACCCCATTGTATCCCTTCACCTTGTTCGTATTCGGAGGATATTCGGTGTAGGTGATGAACATTGATCGACGGCCGGAGATGTGAGTCGTGCATCCGCAATCGATGAACCAATCACTGGATGAAGCAGTTGAGCTGGCCACCATCCAATAGTTCTCAATTGAAGTAGTCTCAGTCGATACTTTTGCTGCACTATCTGCAGCCTTTGGAGGATCGCCGCGTTGCTTGCTCAAGCAGTTCTCGGTAGTATGCCCTCGCCGCTGGCAATGAAAGCACTTCCGGAAATCCTTCTCCTTGTCTCCCTTATTATCTCTCTTATCATCTCTCTTATCCCTCTTTGGACTTCTGCCGACTTTGCCACCTCTGCCGCCTCTGCCACCTTTCTTTGCAAAGAGCAGAGCTTCTGGAGCGAGCCCATTCTCTCTCTTGATTGCAGCTTTCTTTTCGACGAGCTTGGTGACGATCTCATCGGGCGTGGCGGTCATCGTGACGTTTTTGTCCATCATGAGCCCCAGGAAGACTTTCCACTCGTCGTTCCTTGGGACCCCTCGATGGAGGTAGAAGATGTGTTCCTGCTCACTCATCTTGGCGATTGTCTTTGCATTCGCATCGGCATCAGTGTCAGTGGTTGTTGGCCCTGCGCAGAGATTGTAATCCTTGACTTTCCAATCGATCCGTGATGCGTAATTGTCGGCATCTCCGCAGTCCTGTAGCTTGACGCTCCAAAGGTCTTCTCTAATCTCGAAGATGTTGAGCTTCAACTTTGACTTGTAGGCTGATGCTAGCTTCTCCCAAAGCGTCTTCGCATCATCGACGACCGTGTATTCCACTTGGATCCTCGGCTCCATGCCCAGTAGGATAGTCGATCTGGCAACACCATGGCGATTCATCCAGTCTTTGAAAGCTGCCTTCTCTGTAGTGGCCGCGTTTGATGCTGGCTCTTCCGGCTTGTCGTCGTATCCTTTGATGATACGATAAACTTGCTTCTGCTCGAGAAGTAGGGCCATCTTGGTTGCCCATTGTGCATAGTTCGTGCCATGGAACTTGGTGATCGTGATCGTAGTCGAACTCATCCTGTAACGAGATGTTATATCTTGTAACGCAATCGTCAGTTATCATAGTCTCTCAGACTGTACAGGTGACGTCCAGCAGCCGCCGTCAGAAACACGGCGGAATGCGGGTTAATCGCTTACCTTGGGGAGACGCTTCTCCGTGACGATGTTGACTTCAACTCGACAAACGAAAATGGAAGTGTTGATCATCGGTTCCCTTTTAAACGCAAGGGCTCATAACCTGTTGTACGGTGGCGTGTGCTCGAGTAGTCGATTGTGCGTGGGTGTATGCAAAGGTGTCTATTGTATCGTGTAACGAGACATGTCGCATCGACATAAGGTCGAACGATGACTAATGGTGCTAACTACAAAAGAGGCAAGTTTCATTATAGTCCTTGGCATAGTGATATCCGTACTTCCAATCAGCTCAACAATAAATACTTCCCGTGACAACTCTTATGCTTCATAATCTCTCCCGTGCCGTTGAATATTGTCATGCGGTACGTTGCATCTGCCGTATTGTTGAGTTATACTCTGAAGTACTTCAACATAGTATCAGAATGCTTTCCATCATGGCGGTTTTGGGGTCCCATGAATATGGGCTTCGCATATAACTGGGAGCTGAGGGGGGCAGCCAGATCAGTATCAGATGGGAGGACCTTGCTGGCGGCAGTGCAGTTTTCCCGACGCTGAGTGAGGGGTTGGAGATTGAGTACTCTGATTTTGAAGTAGAGAATGTCACACTGAAAGGTGATTTCTTGCAGCAGGTAGCTGAGATTGTGATTGGACGCGTTCCGACTGTCCTTAAGGTACGTTTTATGTTCATCTTTATATCTCTCAGAAGAATACTGTTGCAAGGCTGTGTACCGACAAATCTGTCCGACTTAATAAGACATCAAGTGGATCTTCAGAAAGGTGAAGTTGCCATCAAACTCCATTGGATCATCAACGTCAAGGCTGATATAATCACGCCAGGCATTCATTTCGCACCACTTCTTGGATGGTGTCTAAGTGTCAGCATGTGTTTGCTCGTCAACCTTTCAGTTCTTCACGAGTTCTGTTCTCAGGTCATTGGCTTTAGCCTTTACCTTGTTGCTGGCTCACCCCAGAAAGAAAGCATTATTGAAGGTTTGAAAACGATGCAAGGCATCATCCATGTAACTGAACATTGCGCTATCGTGATATTTATATTGAGCTTAAATATAGAATTCTCAAAATGCCGATTTGCACTCAATTGAGTGATTGAATATGGAATGCTGAGCAGGGCTTCCTCCTCATGGAGACTAGGTTGCAACTCCAATCAGGTACCGGCTTATTTCCTTCATCTCATTCCCATTCCATTGGGAATTTTGATCATATGACTTCGTTGTTGGTACGAGGTCATGAGAAGCAGGCACGGATAACAATATTGCATTTTACGTTTCAAGCCATTTGTGTGGATTCCTGAAGTGGAAAATCCATATCTGGAGGTGGTCAAGCATGCTGATCTGCATTGTATGAAGGAGGTTAGACGTTGGGAGGGCACTCACAATACAGGGAATATGCTGAAACATGTTGAATCCTCGGTGAAAATGGCATAACAAGAGTTCCACATCGGCTGCCTTGGTGTGGGCATCACTGACAATTCAATATATGTTGTGATCCCACTGGGGGTGTTGCTTTTCAAGAGGAAAATAATCTTCAAGTTCGTTCATTGGACACTCGCACCAACAACAGATATGCCGCTTGTGATGATGTAGGTCACCATACCCAGCGCAATCCATAAGCCATGCTGCTAAAACTGGTTTGCAGTACCTGAAGTTGCCATGCGTACAGGGAATATTGTAATACTGGCTCTTGGTGCTGGGATTTGGTGCAAAGATGTGAGGCTGGAGTACCCGCCGGAGTACCTCGTTGAACACCTCTCTGTTCGTTTGCCACTGCTCATTCAGCTACTTCTGAGGAATATTGCAGTTCTTGATCAGAATCGGCGATAGAGCGACCATTCCAACACTCTACATTGAGGGCATCTGGCGGATCATCAAAGATAGATTGCCAATTGTCATATATGCTGGCCACTCTTCCATGTCGCCAGTAATGTTTGAGAGATGTGTTCTGTCGGATATAAAGATCAAGGGAACCAGTTCTCGATAGAGCCACGGTGAAGACCTGATATTCTCTGCCAGTGATCTGAGAGATGCTCGACAGGTGGGGCGGAGCTCAGATCTTCACGAAACTAGACCCTGTGAATGCCTATCACCTGATGTGAATTGTGGAAGGTAACAAGTACAAAACTGTTTTTTGCACCCGGTATGGGCAGATTGAATCCCAAGTCCTGATGTTCAGTGATAACAAACACACCAGCTAAATGCGAAGCTTATATTGATGACTGTTTACAGCATTTCATTGACAACTTTGGTGTGTGCTACCCCGATGACATACTGATATACTTGACAAATCAGGATAAGCACGAGGAACAGATACAAAAAGTACTTGAACAGCAACAAGAATTTCGCCTTGATGCCAAAGGCGAGAAGTGCCATGTCACGATTTCAGAAGTCGACTTCCTCAGGTTCGTCTTTAACCCGGAGGGAATCAGCATGGAATAGAACAGTATATCAACAATCAACGATTTGCCAATCCTGGAGTCCGTCAGGGACATGCAGGTGCTTGTTGGATTCACAAACTTCTACCAGCATTTTATCAAGAAATATGCAATGGCAACGACACCTATATCAGACCTGCAAATCAAGGCAGTCACATCCAGGACAGCTGAACAGCTCAAATGGGACTGGACTCGAGGTGGCGAATTTGCAAGGGGCATCGCCATAGCTGGCAATCTCACCCAGTACGACTGTTTTGGGATTATCAGCCTGGTCAACATCTGCTCTCGAAAATACTCAGGTGCTAAACAGAACTACAACACATACGATCGATATCCCTTGGCCATTGTCCAGAACATGAAGCAATGGCTTCACTGCCTTCAGGGAGCGAATCATAAGATTGTCATACAATGCAATCATAAAAACATCGAGTACTTCAAAATGTCAAAAGTGCTCTCTCAGTGGCAGCCTAGATGGGCAGAGACCTTCTCTTTCTATGACATGGTTATGGAACACCTGAAAGGCACAGTGGAACCAGCGGACGGACCGTCGAGAAGACCCGACTACGAGATTGGCTATGAGAAAATGAAGATAAGACTTCCATCCACCTTAGTAGCGACCACCATCACCAAATCATATGGTGACCTTCTACTGGAAATCAAACGAGCCTAGGAGACCAACTGTTTAACCACAATAATACAGCCAACCTTGGTCAATGTTTCAATCGCAGATGAGATTCAGTGGTGATCAATTGATGGAGCTCTGACCTATGAGAGGAGGATATACATGTTTGTAGCACTCCGCAGTAGAGTGACCAGCCTTTTCACAACAACCCCGAGTGCAGTCACTTCAGAGCCCTGAAGACTGCCGATCACATATCACAAGAGTTTCATTGACCTGCGATGAAGTCTGAAATATGGAAGGATGTTGCTGGCTGCAAGTTGTGCCACCAAATCAAAGCACCATGTCACGTATGCTATGAACTCAACATGCCACTGTCACCGCCTACTCATCCCTGGGAGGGACTTACCATGGATATTGTTACTGACTTGCCAGAATCAATGGCATCAGATTACACCAGGATCCTGGTAATCGTCAACCGTTTGACCAATATGGCGACCTACTTCCTCTGCAGAAACGACATTGACTCCCCAGAACTAGTACGAATGTTTTTCGAACACATGATCTGCAAACATGGTATACCAGACAATGCCACCACCAATGACGCCAACGAGTTTACGAGTCGATTTTGAGACAGAATTTGCTCCCTTCTCAGTATCAATTACCAATTCTCAACCGCATTCCACCTGCAGACAGATGGTTAAACTGAACAGTGGAACTCAACAATGGAACAATACCGCCGAGCATTCCGCAACTGAGAGCAGGACAACTGGGTCCAATTGTTACCACTGGCAGAATTTGTGTAAATCAACTCCGTCCACCATTCCACACTGATGACACCAGTTAGGGCGAACTACTACTACTATCCTACGATGCAATTGAAGCCTCCCACTGACCTCAGTTTCAGATCACTGGTACAGGCTGACTTGTGGATGGCAGATGTGGAAAAGACTCACCAAATTCTCAGTGAAAACATAATTAAGGCTCAGAAGCATCAACAAAAGCACGCTGGCGGGAAAGCTTTGACTTTGCAGTTGGACACAAAATATGGCTGTCGACCAGGAACTTGAAAACATCCAGACCTTCAAAGAAGCTCAATTATATGTGCAAAGGACCATATACAGTAAGTACGATCATCAATAAAAATGCATACAAACTATACATACTGAGTACAATGCAGAACCACAATGTTTTGCACGTGTTGCTTCTTGATCGTGTCACACCGCCATATGGACATCAATCATCTTCAGAACCACACCCGGTAATAGTTGAGGAAAAAGAGTAATGCGAAGTGGACTGCATACTTGACTCTATGCGGTGCTATCTTAAGCGACGTTATCCCATCCAATGGGCCGGTTACAACCACATACGTACAAGCTGGGAACCGGCAGAGCATCTTGAAAGCAGCTGAGATTTGGTTCACCAGTTTCACCAATGGGGTCCTGATCGACCACAGGAGTTACAGTATAGAGTTCAGGGGTGGAGGTATGGAGGACATGGAAGCAGTTTGGACGTTCCATTTGTATCCATGTTTCTTCATTCTCTTCTCTTCTCTTTGATTGGATCTCGGCCTGGTATAAATTGTGTCGACATGGGTTTTACCACCTACCAATGGAGTTGCAGTTTCCCCATGTGCAGAATGCACTCAAAAGTCTCCATTGCGCAGTACTGATTGGATTTGGGACTAATGGGTTTGTATGATTGCGTAGATAGAGCGATTGTTTTATCTGTTCTTTCCCATTTCTTCGTTCTCTTACATACAGGATTTGGCAGCCCAGGAGGTCTGCGTCTGAAGTGGGGGAGAATGTAGCGGCGGCACGTGACCTGAGGCTGGGTAAGCGTCATTACATATATCTTGCCGCTGGGACACTTAGATTGGTATCGAATATCTTACCACTATACTCGCCATATATACTCACATGCCCTTGTTTGTAACCATATTACTACATCATATATCTGTGTTCTAACATAGGTGTATGTGCCCTTAAACACGGTCCACACACCATAGGTGCTGGCCACTCCAATGATGGCATATAATCTAGTACTGGGATTACCATGGTTCAACACCCGCAAGTTGGAGATTGACTGGGCTACTGGCCAATGAACTTAATTCAGAACCCCAAGAGGCAAAGGTGAGGAAGACAGATCAGGTATGATAGTGAAGTGGTATCCAGGTTGGGATGACGATAGTACATATGTACGGCAACCAGACATTGGTGGGAGTACACTGACAATTAACCGGACGTTGGAGATCCTTGCTGATCCAGATGGATAACCAATGGAGACTGGTGAGGACTGTTCCACTCCAGATAGTGAAATACTGGGAGCAACCACATTTCATAATCACTCAGCCAGCAATGAGACCATCGAGACATTCGCCCTACGAATTTGGGAATGCAGTGGACTGCTAGAAACAACTATAGAGGTAACCACTAGTGTTAGCAACGGGTCCAAATTCCCTGATCGGTTCTGGGTCTGGTTCCACCCGAAACTGGACAGTGGCAATGGGTCCTATGATCCGAAAAACCTGAACCGTTGGAAATGGGCTGGTTTTACCACCAAAAACCCGGCATTTCAAGGTCACAATTTTGGCTACAATTAAGTATTTGAGTTCCGATCATATCATGACATGATCAGTATGTACATTGTGCAGTTTTAGCCACTCTTTCATCTCCCGCTGCCAGATTTGGGATAAGACCAATATTCATTGAGTCACTTTCAAAAACCCAGGATGTTCGGGTAAAATATCGTGTTATTTAACACCGATTGGACGAATATTGGTCCGATCACAAATCTGACATCGGAAGGTGGAAGAGCGGCTAAAACTGCACAATCTACATACTGATCATTTCATGATATGTTGAGATCTCAGATACTTAATTGGAGCAAAAGTTGCAGCAACTGTAAAATGCAACCGCGGTCCAGGTACAACCCAGCCAAAACACTGCTGCTTTATGACTGGTCCGGGTAACAACCCAACCAATACAAAGCCGGTTGCGGTTTTGGCCTGGTCCAGAACCGAACTGAACCATTTTGCCGGTCCAAACCCAAACTGCTGGCGGGTTACCCGGACCCATTGCTAACACTAGTCACCACTTTGGAAAATCCAGCTGAGATTGCAACTATCAACCCAAAGCTCAGGACAAGCAAGCAGGAAACAGTGGCGGTAGTTGTGGCAGAAGCAGATCCTCATGCAGGTATACTTGAATGACTACTACCAGCTCACCAACTCACGATGAAAGGTCGATTGACTGGCAGGGTTTGGCTCTTTCCTGGGCGAATAGCTGCATTCTCAGGTCCCTGGGTTTTCTTCCCCATCATCTTCCCAAATCCCAAGTCAGAGATAGAGACTGATGCACAGATACTGCAACAGGTACTGTACCTACTGATGATGGAGGTCATATCCCCGTGACATACAAAGGACTATGTGGACGTGTTCAGCAAAGATATAGCAGAGAGTCTCTCACGACACTGACCAATTGACCATGCAATCGATCTTGAACCAGGCTTCAATTTCTGGTATGGCTGAATCTAGAAGCTTTCCGAAATCAAGTTGAAAACTCTCACAGCCTACATCGAAACACACCTAGCCAATGAATTCATGCAGCGGTCTTCATCACCTGCGGCAGCAACACCCACATTTGCATTAAAGGAGGACAGCGGACTGCTGCTGTGTGTAGACTACAGTGCTTTCAATGAAGCCACTGTCAAGACCCGATACCCACTCCCATTGATTACGAAGATGATTAATAGGTTCCAAGGAGCCCGGATCTTCAAGAAACTGGAGCTCAAGAACGCCGATCACCTCATCCGAATCAAGGAAGGTGACCAGTACAAGACCTCAGTACGTACTTCGTGAGAGCAGCTTGAATACTGAGTCATGCCTTTAGGGTTGATGGACACACCAGCTTCTTTCCAAGCCTGTATCGAGAACTGCTTATGGCCTTACATCAACAACTTTACGGTGTGCTATTTTGATCATATGCAAATCAACTCAACCAATGAGGAGGAGCACAAAGAGCTGGTCTGAAATGTGCTGGAACTATCAGGACAATCTGGTCATCAGAGCACAGCCAAAATTGGGCGTTTTGGAGTCTCGGAGGTCTGCTTTGTCAGGTATATGATTAGCCCAGAAGCGATTGCCATGGAATCATGGTACATGTCAACGATTGAGGACTGGGTAACCCCTGAGTACATTTGGGAAGTGCAGGTGCTTCTTGGATTCACAAATTGTCACCTGTGGTCCATTAGGAAATATGCATAGGTATCAACACTGATATCAGACATACTTATGAAGCAGATAATTCCAGGACCTGTAAACAGGTAAAATGGAGATTGACTTGGGATGCCGAACTTGCATTCCAGAAGTTAAACAGCGCCGTCACCAATGCCCCCAACCTCAACAATTTCGAACCAGCTGAGCCGAGTTTTCTACAGACCAATGCAAATGGTTTCGCCATAGCCGGTATTCTCAACCAGTACAATGGTTTCAGGATTATCAGACTGGTCAACATATACTCTTGAAAATTCTCAGCTGGCAAACTGAACCATAGCACGTACGACCGGGAGCGATTGGCCAGTCTGGGGATTATCGAGGACTGGCGTCACTACCTTCAGTGAGCGAATTATTATGTCCTCATACAATGCGACCTTAAGAACCTCGATGATTACTAAATATCAAAAGTTCTCTCCCGGCGGCAGGCCAGAAGGGCAGAGAAGTTTTTTTCATACAACTTCATTTTCGAACACCTGCAAGGTATAAAGATCCCAGCGGGCAGACCATTGTGAAAACCCGGCTATGAGTTCGGCTATGAGTATACCACAGAAAGGCTCCTGGGTACCTTAGCAGCGACCACCATCACCAAATCATATCGTGACCTTCGACCAGATATGCTGGCAGCTCAGAATACTGACTTTTTGGCTACAGAAGTACAGCCAACCTTGGTCAATATTTCAATAGCAGATGACAGTCAATGAGGATTGATCAACAGAACTCGGACCTACGAGCGGAGGATATACATACCGCGGTATTACACCATACAGTGGTCAGCAGTTTGCACGACAACCCCAGATCGAGTCACTTTGGAGACCAGAAGACTGCCAAGCTTGGATCACAAGATTTTTCATAGACTGCAATGGAGTCAGGTATACGGAAGTAAGTTGCCGGCTGCAAGTTGTTCCACCAAATCAATGCACTGCATCACACATGCTGTAGACTCATCAAGCCACTGTCACTGCCTTCTCGTCCGTGGGAGGAACTTACCATGGATTTTGATACCAACGTGCCAGTGTTAACAGCATTGGAACACACCAGGAATCTGGTAATCATCGACCATTTGTCTAAAATGGTGACTTACCTCTTCTGCAGAAAGGACATTGACTCCACCGAGCTAGCATGAATGATTTTGGAACATGTGATCTGCAAATGTGGTGTACCAGATAATATCACCACCGATCACGGCAAAGAATTGACCAATACATTTTGGCACAGAGTTTGCTCCCATATCAGTATCAATCACCGACTCTCACCAGCTTTCCATCTGCAGATGGATGGTCAAACCAAGCGGCAAAACCAAAAGATCAAACAGTATCTCCGAGCCGCTTGCAGCTACAAGCAAGATCACTGTGTCGAATTGTTAACGCTGGCGGAATATGCGTACAACAGCTCCATCCACCATTCCACACTGATGACACCCTTCTTGGAGAACTACAATTACCATCATATGATGCACTTTTAGCCTCCCATGGGCAACAGCTGCAGATTACAGGTGAAGGTGAACTCGTGGATGGCAGGCGTGGAAGAGACTTACCCAATTCTCCTGGAAAACATAATCGTGGCTCAGAAGCAACAAACTAACTATGCCGGCAGGAAAGACATGACTTTTGCAGTTGGACACACAGTATAGCTATCGACCAGGGACTTGAAAACATCTAGGTCTTCAAAGGAGCTCAATTTCAAATGCACTGGACCGTATATGGTATGAAAGATCGTCAATAAGAACACTTACAAATTATACTTGCCAAGTACAAAGCAGGACTACAACATTTTCCATGTCTCCCTTCTCAATCATTATTCACTGCCAGTCCAAGGTCAATCATCTGCAGAATCACACCCAGTGATAGTCGAGGAGACAGAGAAATGGGAAGTTGACTGCATGCTCGACTCTAGGCAGCACTATCAGAAGCTGCATTACCTCACCCAATGGGACAGTTACAACCACATATGCACGAGTTGGGAACCGGCGGAGCACCATGAAATCTCCTGACATCTGGTTGATGAGTTTCTCCAAGAGTATCCGGATCAGCCACTGCAGTGGAGGTATAGAGTTTGAGGGTGGTGGTCAGAAGGAGGACACAGAAGCAGTTTGGACATTTCATTGTACTTTGTTTCTTCATTTCATTCTGTTCTCTTTTGATTGGATTTCCGCCTGGTATAAATGGTGTCGGCATGGGTCTTACCACCTACCAATGCAGGTGGAGTTTCCCTGTGTGCCAAATCCGGGGAAAAGTTGCCATTACGCTGTACCAGTTGGTTGTGGGACTTACAGATTCATACGATTGCGTACGTAGAGTAATTGTCTCATTCTTTGTTTCCGTGTTCTTGATTTCTCTTGTATACCAATTTTGGCAGTCCAGTAGGTCTGAGTCACAAGAGGGGGATAATGTATCTGTGATACATGACTTGAGGCCGGGTAAGTGCCATTGAACATAGGTTCCCAAAGCAACGTTTAGATTGGTATTGAATATTTTACCACTATACTCTCCGTATATACGCAGTCACTCTTATGTGCAACCATATTACCATATAATACGTCTGCGGTCAAATATAAGCATGTGTACCCGTACCCAGTAGCACATTCAATTTACCTCGTACCTTGCTATGTCGAAGAATTGGTGGCTAATTGCTGATATTATATCTCAGCTGGAATTGTACATTGTGTATATATAACACAATACCAATGACATAATGGTTAAGCTAACAATATTCTGCCATTTTGCCCAATGTGGTTCTGGGACTAGTTGCCTTAGGCCTGACTTCTTGCAATAGTTGTCACTTATGGGGTTGGAATAATTTATTGACAGGCTTGCATTTCACAGGTGTTACCAGATGGATTTGGCGCTCCAATTGCTGTTTTGCCCTCTATTGATCACCATTCAACCATTTGGTTGCTGCTTGTCAGGCTCTATTTAGGTACACCTGAAATCTCCTTTGTTTTGTTGTAGTGATCTTTTCTGCCTTTTACACCTGAACTTCCATTCCAGGAAGAAGTTTTATGGATCCTTTGTGTTCGTAAGTAATGGGATTCTCTTGCCCACTGTTCATCCATATTGGGCTTTGCAGACTTCGACATGTTCTGTTCTTCAATTACATCATTATTCATGTTTCATGGTGTCAGTGCATCGCTGAGTGCTGTGAGCGATAGATTAGAGTATGTAAGTTGGCTAACAGGTAGAGAGAATTCACATAATGCCAGCACTGCTCCCATTACCTTTTCATCTGAGGCAGTATCTGCCACAATCATCCTGTTATCATTGGAACAGTCAAGAATTAGAGTGCAAATCACCGATACTGTTCTGATTATGCCCTGGATCTCTTTTCCCTTCCAGGAGCTACACTTTGTTGAATCTCACAGTTGAGGAAAGGGCTGCAGGTCTGGATACTGTGGTACTGATGTCAATCGATTGTCAAATTGATGATTCACATTTCTAGCTTTCAGGTATTTGATAATCCGGTGCAATAAGTCTTCAACTAAACAGAATAGCAGCTGATGCCATTCATCAGGCTGCCAAAGCAGATACACATTCTGGAGAGGGAATTGTGACAAATGGTCACAGATTTTATGAACCCAAAGAGTGTGCAGAATATCGGTATTAGTATCATCCAGAGTCTCTGAGTGAGCATGATGTTCTATTGAGTTATCAAGTAGTTGAAAAGTTGAATACGCTATTAGTATACCTTTTGGAATTCAAATGTCAGAAGTGAGCCGTATGAGACTTGGGCAACCATGACTTGTTCTGTATAATCCCCAACACAGGCAGCCTAAAGAGGGTAATATTGTCAGTGGAATCCATCAGCACAATTCAAATTCAAGCTGCGACCAGTCATGTCAAAATTCCGACGTTTGGACTGTACAGTTCCAACCATGGAATACCATGCCTGGATAGTATTATTAGCAACTTTCTGGGGACATGGGATAAGCCCAGTGATAATTCAGAAGAACCTTTTATGGAGGCATTCGATATTGAATTGAATATTTCCAAATATGACATTCAGCAGGCAGGCATGCTGATCACCCAAATCATTGGTGAAGTTAGTCTTGTGGGAAGCACTAATCACTGGCACAATCATCACTCCGGCAGGAAACCAATTATGGGTATCCCAGCAACAAATGCTGGTATTCAACTTGCTCAATTTGCAATGACTTTCTGTGTCAGCGTGGCATACGAGTTCAGCATTCTGGAGCATCTAGTATGGGAGATGTGCCAAAGGAACTCAATAGGTTTGAAAATTTCTTTGTAGTATAATGTTCCAAACATATGTGAATGATCATCAATCCTACTATCATTGTTGACCCAGATATCATGTTCAGAGAGACGCATTCACAGAGTATCTGCTGATTGAAATGAGTCATTTTTAAAGTAATTCAGTGAACGCCTCAGATGCTGACCTATCCACGTATTCAATTGCAGAATGAGTGTTTAAGCCTGTTGAAAGCTGTTTACTGATGAAAATGGATGCCATGGACTCCAGTATTCTAAGTACTCGCCATGCTCATGGTATAAACCAGTTGCTTTGCTATATGAGTTCCCCCCTACTGTTCCAACTACACCTATCTGCCTATGAGGCTTTGTCTTTGTTTGATCAGGCATACAGGTCAAATTAGGCTTCTGGCAGGCTATAGGTTCTTTGTTGAAAATATCTTCAGATGGTGGTGCACCAGGTAAATTGTCTATGGGTGGATCATTAGATCACCAGGTTTTTAAGAGCTATTCCGGTGCATGTAATGAAGTCGACCCATAATGGCTCAGGTCAATTCCACCCTGCAGACGGTAAACTCACATCAGGTAATAGCCTTTCATTCATCGATATTGTGTGACATTGTTGATAGTGAGCCTCCAATTGGTATTCATTGAATAATTTCTTTCTGCAGTTAAAGTATTTAAAATATTTCCGGCAAATGTTGACCATATCGAAGAAATGGTAATTGAACACATATTCTGATCCATCTTGATGAAGCTTCAGGGGTTGATATTGAGCTTCAGTAATATTCATTTGAAGCGAGCCACAACTTAGGGTAGCAGATCACATTTACAGCTGCATTGCACTTCGGTAAATGTCGGGGAGAGGTAATATATCGTCACATTACAATCAGTATTCTTCATACACCAGGAAATAGATATCATATCCCACACAAAAATGATGCACATTGTCTGCTGAAAATTGTTAGCAGAGAGGAGAAAGTTTGTTTTGTCATCGCTGCATTCCCCACCATGTGCCTTATACCATGACATTATGGCATTGTGAATTATACCCATATTGGAGCCTCCGAACAGCAGATAAAGGTGGTAGATCGTCATAATATACTGAGTAGGTGAGTTTCCTAGCTACCAGTAGGCCTGCACAATGATCATCGAGGACTGATAGTCTGGGATGATGGTATCTTCAGTAATGATCCTTGACAGTAGTGTGGATCCTGAGGAGAACAATCATATTTTGACAAAAAGCTCTAGAGAATGTATCACTGTTGCTGCTCAACTCACAGCCCGCCAATTGAATGAGGTTGCAAGGTTGTACACTTACAACATAGGTCCAATATTCCTAGTTGAGATAACCTGCATACTGGAAATATTTCTTATTGGGTTCCTGGAGAAGTGATATCATTACCCTTCGATGATCTTAATAGTCATTGAAGCATACGAAGGCGAGCATCTATCGAATATACCAGAATATGAATTGGAGCAGATAATATTGAAAGATGGCCTGTGTTTTGATATGAATTGGAGCATATAATGAAAAAAGGTAGGCTGTGTGTATTAAGGTTTCTTTTTCTCAATCTGGCTGGTTTCATGGATCAAATGTGGGGTCAAACATCACTGTGTGTGGCAACAGAATGCGATATAAGGAGCACTTCATTCTGCCGATGGTCACCGTTACCTGCGATATACTCAACATACTCCAAATTATTCTACATCACATTTTGCAACAATAGTATTGTTCCAGTTGCGTTGATCAGAGAGCATGTCAATGGACAGATCACCACCCAAAACAATGATTATAGTTTTACCCAGTGGCCTGTTTGACTGACAATCATGCCATGGCAACAATTCAGGATCTTCGGATAGTGGTTCACACACTGCCACTGGCATTGTCAGTTGATCTGGGAATTACACCAAGCAATATCATCTGCCGCATGGGTATGTGTACCTTCCTACACACCAGCCATTTCCAGGTGCTCTGCTGTTTTATCACCATTCACCATTCAACATACCACACAACAGTTTCCAAACAACCACCAGCATAAGCTATGGATTTCCAAGTTATAGGCCAGTGTGGCAAGGTTATCACCTCCACCAAGGTAGTTATAGTGAGTCTGAAATGTTCAGCGCACAGCAGTTCCCAGGACAAGGGCCGTCATCTCCAAACGCACCAAGAGTGCCTCTATGACTGCTGGAAAACAATCCAGTCAATCAAGCAACAACTTCAAGCTCAACTCCTCCACTTTCATCTCCTTCCACCAGACCTGGGAGAACCGCCATTTGCCTCGCAATGAAAAGATTACATCCACCAGTGGAACGGCGGAGACCAGATGTCCCATGAATTGCAGAGTTGCTCCGATTGCCAGATATGTTTTCTGGACACAACGATGCAGATGATGAGAACAATGATACATTGAACCTGGGCAGTGCAGAGGGCCAACCTGCAATCAGCTGGAAAGAAACTAAATTCTCGTTGAAGCAATTTGCCAAAAAGATAGGACCAGCCAACTACAGTGCATTTAACAAGCGGAAGAAAGTACGGGTTGCTGGGTAGCCAGAGGAATGCAGCGGTTCATTATGTTTGCGCTGAATCGTTTGATCCAGCTTTAAGAGGGACCCCTGCACTGGGAGATAGCAGTCGCAAATTGTTTGGCAACATTCAAAATCTGGCTACCATTTGATAATTTGGTAAATGTTAAATGGATTTGGTGGCAGTGGGTGGAGATGTCTTTGACCAAATATGCAAGTGAGAGTAGAGAGATGAGGGATACCAGAATACAAGACAACAAGTGGCCGGAAATATATTTGGGAGAGTGTGTGGGCATACAGGCAAGAGGTAACCTGCAAGAGATGTCAAATACAATGTTTTTGGTTGTGATTTGCTGGGTGACAAATGGCAATGATATTGTTCTATCCACCAAACAACTCCAAGTGTGGTATGCTGATGTGAAGCACTGGGAGGAGCTGGTTGATTTTATCGATAATAACCTAGGTCTGAAAGAGCCATCCTTTCTTGCATCAATGTTGAAGTGCACCTTGGAGTGGAACACATGGGAAGAAGAGTACATGAAATGATATACACACAGGCAAATCATAATTGGCTAGACATGGGATCGGATTTCATTCCACATTTGCGATTCAAATGCCTTCAGGTTGAAACTTGGTCACAATCCAACAATATTTTTTATAGAATTGAGGAGAGCTACTGGCGAAGTGATCGGCAAGCACATTCCTAGACCAGCAAAAGTAATCCCAGCTAGCCGTATTAAGGCTAGATGTTTGCAAATGCTAATCACCATATGTAGACAGTGAAAGGTTCTGAAGACTGTGGAAAAGAGAAGAGAGTGGAGAATGGTAGGCAAGAGAATGATCCTTCTATTAATGTAAGTTCTGATTGACAGAATAGAATTGATTGTATTCCATCCATAAATATTGATTGCAATGGTTGCTTGTCTCTGAGATAAGTAACATCGTAATGAATTTCTTGAGCACCTGAGTATAGGCCCATATACCCAACTTACATCGGAGCAACTGAATGACATTATTGATGACAAGAGGCAATCAGACAATGGTGCAATGGAGGTTGAGAAGCGAGTGCAGGATGGCAAGCAGATTCCGAATCCCGATAATAGCAGTTCAGTATTGAATACTGATCGAAATTGAATTCACAACACATATGAACTATAGTGTATTGATGAGACTCTCTGTCAGCAGAATACCCATCTGGTATACCAATTGCCAACTGACTAACTCCCTCGCTACAAGTTTTCAATTCCAGGACTGCCGGGAACCATGTGTCTGGCCCACTAGGTTTGGGCAATGTAGTTCAGTGTGAGGAGATGGTTTTGGGATTCTGATTGACCAGGAGTGCTGGTGGCGGATGAAATGCATCTTGGCAATACGTTTACCTCAGTGGCAGAGGCTATGATATTTCAATAGCTGACTGAGAAAGGTGTTCTGAAGTTGCTACTGTCAATTGTGTTGGGGAATACTGTTGACGAGTGGGTGAGTATTGTGCAGAATGACTATACTGGGATTCTCGGTGAAGAATGAAAGTGGTATCCATTGTACAGACTCAATTCAGTGCCTTGCTGCCTTTTAGTGTTTCAGACAACTTCCCCTCAAGGGCATCCAGGGAGTACATGAGCGTTTGAACCAATGCTGGTGGTCAGAATGCCCCAAATGGCGGAGACATTCAAGAGTGTCAGCAATGAGACGACATATGGATGCAATTGCAATCTGGTGAACTTGTTGGATGTGGAAAATGTGACTTTCATTTATGAGAACCTGAACAGCAGTATTAACACGCTGGAAATCCGATGGAATATCTACCTTGTGTCATATGATACCTTGACATCTAGCGCAAAACCATCAAGCAATGGCTAACTCTAATAATATGGATGGAGTTTTGTGATTTTGGATGAGTCCCTTTGGTACAAGACTAACACCGATGTTGGCTGTGAACTTGGAAAGAAAGCAATAGTAGGATTCAAACTTCAAGTCACAGCTATGCTGGGATTCCATTCATCAGCAAAAACTCAATTTCCTTCATTAGATGTATGTAGTATATGGTATGCAGAAACTCAAAAATATGAAATCGAGGTTTCCCAGAAATATGGCATTGTTTTACTGGTCCAGAGTGTTCATTGAGTCGTCACATTGCTGTTTTCAACCATCATGACCAGTTTACCCACTTTTGGGAATGTGACAACGAGTACTTCACCCATGGTTCACACTGCCTTTGGCAATATAAGAAAGCAACGCTCAGCATCCTCCTCTGTGGCGCAATTCGATTTGGCCGCGCAATGATGCTAGTACTTGCTCCATACGTTTCATGAAGCATGTAGTTCTTGTTTTTAAACACTCTCATGGCTTAATTTGGCCAATAACAGTTACCAGGCAGAAGTGGTTCACGATAATTAATTCATTGATCAAAGCTTGTCAGTACCTTGGAGTTCAACTATCGAGGGAGGATTATGCATCATCACGATTATGATATGACACATTTGAGATCACACTTCAGTATACCATCAGTTTAATTACATTAACTACTCTTATGATACATCGATGAAACGTAGAACAATATAGCACACAAACTAAATACTTTATCTGACCACTGACACCATTCCTAACTTCCAAGCGACATCGCACCGTTGATAATTGTACTTCTATCGACTAATCCCATATTCTCAATGCTAGTTTTGTTGGTGATGCTGGGGATGATGATGCTGTTGCTGTTACTGTTGCTGCAGGGGACAGGCTGGCTGCTACTGGCGATGGCAGACCCACCCATTGGCAGAACAGCTGAGAATCGCATGCTAGCTTCAGTAGCAGCAACAAAGTTGCTGAGACGATTCCAAGCTTAGTTGGGCTGTTCTATCAGCTCCTCCGGGATCTGATCAAGGAAGTCCTAATCCAAGTTGCCCTGGTTTTTCTGAGGTTTTCCAATCGCTGCGGCCGTACCAGTTCAGAGAATTCTTCGGCGATTCAAGCTGCGGATATTGCCTATCTTTTGGGCTTGAACCTCTGGCGAGGATGAATGAAAATCCGCGTCAAGATGAAAAAATACATCTGTGCAAGCATTATTAACTGCGTGATTAATGTTTCTTGTATTGCACTTATGTTGTACTACACCTTCTGGACCAAACATTGGTGGGACCCTAAACTAGTCTGTTTTCCAGGACGACAGACAATGGTGCATGGCCATCGCAGAGAGGGCAATGAATGTTGGCTTGATTTTGTCTAACAATGATCTAGCTCTCATTCTCATTTGTCATATGCCATAGAAGTATGTCCGGTGAATAAGATCTACAATTTCAGTTGCTAGAAATCGAAACTTGCACTTCTAAATTGATCGTCAAGATAATTACAGTAGGGAACTTGAACTTACCTCATGAACGTTTCTGGAGCATGTAAACCTTTCCTTGGCCAATAGGAAGGCAACCATTGTTCGGATATCTGTAGGCGAATGTGTTCGAAATCTGTAAATAGTGTCGATTGTAGTCCTGCAGCGGTACACCATTGCTGCATGGAAGTAAGTAATCTTTGCAAGAGTCTGATGCACAGTGTCAGCAATGAAACAATCATTGAAAGGATTGATTTACCACTGTAATCTAGGCACGTGGAGGGTCTCAGTTACTCTGGGCAGAATCAATCCTGGTGATTTCCTCATACTACCAACTCCGAATCTGGGCAGTCTTCACCGCAATTGTGGCAAAGGGATTCAGAAACATCACTGTATTGATAGCTATAGGCTTCACACGTGCCATGACCATCGCCAGAATGCCTGAAAGGGTTGTCTGCGCATTGTATTCTGCGCCAACAATAAGGACTGTCACATCGTCAACAACGGGCTCATATCATCAGATTTCCAGCTTTGCATGCAACCAATTGCTACCTACCTTTGGGTAAATCCTTCCTCTGGTAAATATATACATTTGTGGGCGAATTCAAATATTCGAAAGGTTAATCGGATACCTTCTTTGATGCCACCGCCACATGCTTTGGTTCATCGTACTCCTCGGAGACACTATAGACCGCCAGACCCTCAGGATCTACAGGTTGCACTGACGTAGGAGTTGATTGAATAGCCATAACTTGTTTTCCTAGTGTTGACATGAAGGAATGTTTTGATGGCAATTGGCCGATTGCTTTCCTGGATGGTCGCCAAAGATGCTCGTCGTCTGATTCAGAATTGTCATTTCCACAATAATTGTTATTGTTGGGTATTGTGCGGATATTGTCATCGAGATTCTCCCCGCGAATAGATCATCTGATTCTCCTGGTGCTGGAAGGAACAGTATGAGGCATAGAAGTACAGAGATTTCTTGCCATGATTTAAAAGGCGGTGAGTAATAAGTACAATAAAATTAAAGGACAGACTAGAGGAAATCGGAATGAATGTAGAGCAAAGGAAGTAAAGTACTGTGTAAAGGAAAGAAACCGTTCATATGATTAAAAGCATCATCGTGATGCGTCTTTTCATGCTGTAGGCGATTCAAGGATCTTGGTTTGTCCTGCCACCCACACTTCGAACGTCTTGGATTGACTGGAACGAGGATCTACGAATGGCAGGGAACAAGCATGCTGCAGGGTTGTTGAGAGGCTTCCTTTGACCAACTTCATAATCGCAATGAGCGGACAAGTATTTGTGTTTCATTACTCAATTGGGCTAACTTCTGCTGGGTAAAGATACCAAACAACCAATTACAGGATAGCTATACATGAAGTTCTATCGCTGCCACTATGTGTTTCCCAAAACCAAACGTCTCAAGGATTAATCCAAACATCGTGAACTCTCAACACTGCCCTTCATGCATGATTATGAATCATGCAATAATAAAATAAACAAAATACCAAAATGAGACCCAAAATCTCACCACAAAACTCCAAATTATCACCCGTCTGTCCACTCTCCAAAGTGCGCGACAAATACCCACCCACAACGCAAATCCTTGTAGAACTGTGCAGCAAGTGAATTTCATCCTGAAGACGACCAATTTGCTTCTGGGTGGCTGCTTGTACACTTTCTATTGGCCAAAGAGCCAGCAGGGGAAGGATTCACAATGTGATTGTTGTCGCATAACGAAGCCACATCCTCGTCAGTACAAGGCTTTGCTTGTAATTGGCAGAAAGAACAAGAGCACAGTTTCGGATGACTTCAAGGTATTGCTACTGTCTGATAATGCTGTTTTGATCTTTCCATTCAAACTTAGGAAGCCTGTTTTCGTCGTTGGGAAACAGGTTGGATTTGGGTACCGCATCTCATCATTATCATACAAATGCTCCCTGATACCTTCAATCATATCCTCGGCTGGAGGTGGGAGGATATCATCCAGAGGAAGGCAGCTGCAACTACCATGAATAGACAGCTGGGCACCAGCTGTGCCGTCGGCTTGTTGGCTACAATAAACGACACAGAAAAGCGTTGGGTTGCAGAATTTCATCACTGCATTCACCCATCCGGCAGCAGTATTGTTATCGAAGATTCTGGTAACATTACAGGCATATGGGACACCATCTCGATTAGGATCCCCCCGGCAGCCTCAAAGCTCTGGGATTTTCCACCTATGATCTTGCAGACTGGCAATCGCAGCATTCACGATTGATAAAATGGTTGTATCGACAATCGATGTAACTATTGGAAGTATCGATTCATCATCCGCAGGCCAATGCCATGAGAATTGCTGAGTACTGTTTTCACCTGCCATCTGCCCAGCAATGTCAGAATCCACATACAGGATGGTAAAGCTAAATGGCTTGATATGGAAATTGGTCGAGGAGTCGCAATGGAGCTTGGTAAGCAAAGACCTGTGACCTGAGGTTACTTCCTCGTCACCTTGTGTATGTACACATCATCAGGAAGAGCAAAAGAAGCATCGAGGGGATGAAATACATACCAACATGTATGAGTCTCATCTTCTTAGTCGGGGTTGCTTCGAGTCTATTTCTCCTTTACCAAAGGCCAAACTCGACGACCACGTCCAGTCCTGCCTTGAGTTCCTGACCATTGAGGTTGGTCCTGTCTGCCATGTACCATTTCCAAAGCGGTCATTTAGATACTAGATCACTGATTTGACTAACGTAACGATCGATTAGGAGATCCCATTGGTTATGGCCGGTGCCTTGCTTGTTAAAGAGGCTCATGGACTGGGTAATCTCCCAGATGTGCTCCCTTACTTTATTATCTATCCGGTGTATTGTCAAGCCACCCTTATTTTGTCAAATCCCCATGGATTCTGCTGTTGATTGGCCGACTCCAACACTGCTGTTCTTGGCCCAGACACAGACTTATAGAGTCGGCATCTAGATTGTCTTAACATCTGCGACAACTGAGTTCAGCAACCAGAAGGCATCACATTACAGGATTGGTTCTCAACGGTGGTGAATCATTGAGTGCTGGATATCGAATCCTTGTTTCTCTAAACAAGGGTTGGGAGTATTGAATATATTGTCAAGGATGATGCAATGCAGTAGCATAGGTGATGATGGTGTGACGAAGGTGCTGGAGATTTTAAGTAAGGTGGGCAGCCAAGGCGAATATATATTGGCGCTTGGAGGGTATTCTTGATCCGGCGACATCATCTTGGCTGTAATTCAGCTTGGAAACAATTTGCTTAGCATCATCTAAGCGCCCTGATTTGTCGACTGAACCCTTAAGTTCATCACAAAGACAACTAATTGCATGCTCTGCAGGCGTATCTCACTTGAATGTCCTTCCTCTAGTTCTTGTACCCCGCGATGATGTTGCTTGGTCGATATCTCATGACAATGTATCGTTCATAGAATGTACGAACTGAACAAAAAGTGACAACGATAAATCAGGCAACGGGCGTTGGAGGGTCTTGTGAGGGTGCAAAACGATCGCCGTGACGAGCTGAATGCAGATGTGGTATGCTTTTTGGGATCCAAGGGATGTTGAAACCGAGATAGCGATTACACAGTTTGCAAACATGTGCAGGAGAATGAGAGCAATTGTTAAGAGAGTGGTGGAACCCCTTTCTGGCAAAAGTAAATCAATGTGCGGTTTTGTCCAACAACCAGCCGGCTATTAATTGTACGAGTAGATAACTGACCATTGAGACACTGCTTGATGTTGATGCAACATTTCATTTTGCTAACAACGGACGAAACTTCGACAACAGTTTCTTTCCTGCTCGAGGATGTTATCTTACATTGGCGCTTACATCACTCACCTCTGTCGCGACCACAAAGAAATGATAGTATACGTATCAGCCAAACAACTGGCAGTTGATGGTTTTGCGATTGATCATGATAGTATTCTACTTCCATTTGTTCAGGAACCACATCACATTTCATTTCTTCACCCTTTGGACAATGATTCCAGCCGTACAGATGCCGACAGCAGAAATGCGTCAATCGATTCAGGGCAACCTCCAGTTGGGACGTGTCTTTATCGCACTCCACACTTGAACGACCATCTGACGGGCAAGCCTAGTAGTAACGACTAGTTCGATATCTTCGACAATGAGATTGATCTATACTCACCATTTTTTGCAAGGAGGAGAATCAATTAACGCACTGGTGCGTCAGGCAGAACTTGAGTAGAGCAGGTATCAATGAGCATTTCGGAAAACTTACGATGGCAATGATCTGAAACTTCACTTCGTCCCACAGCTGATTCAAAAGGTTACACAAAATGTCCTACACGATTGCCATCGACTCTTGGAAATCCCGCAAAATGTGCCACAATTGTTTGGCGGCTCCAAACAACTTTCTCAACAATAATTACAGATGATTCTGTTGGCACAATCCTGTTGAATGCATTGAGTTTGTCATGCAACATGTTGCGCTCAGGGAACATTTATCAGATGCTCCAGCAAAGCACTTCAATGCTACTGAGTAACGTATCTACTCAGAGGTGAAATCAAGTGACTGGTTGTGGAATGAACTGGTACGTTAGTTCAATTTCATCATAGCTACGATGATTTTGAATGCTTCAATAGGTACGGTGGCCGCTTGGAGCTACCATTATCCCTTTGTTCCGCAGTTTAGACCAGACGCATCTTACAAACTATTCAGGAGACAAGAAGGAATGGCCAGTATATTTGAGTCTCGGAAAGATTGACTAGACTAATAGATTAAAGCCTTAGAATCCTGCAAGCATCCTTCTTGCCGTTCTGCCCATTTCTCCGAAATATCACTTCAAAGGACATGGAAAAACAAATACGGTAAAGAAACACCAAATTAACATTCGAGAGGTTCTAAAGAAGGTCGTCAAGCTTATATATCATCCTCCTGACTTGCTTTTCAACACTGGAATGCTTATGCTTTGTGCGGACAGTGGGATGCCACAATCTTGTCCTATCATTTGTGCATATACGGCTGACTACTTCGAAAACATGCACTTGCACTCAATTACACAGCCCCATGGCCCAGTGTCCGAAGCACCAAAATCATACTTTGCAGAAGGCAATTTGTCGTCATGGGAAATGAGAGTCTATTGGCTATACATCCAACAGATAATAATTGCGACTCAGGGAGATATGACAGAAAGACAGGACTCAAGACATTATCTTGACAATCGAGCGGTTGGAAACTCAGAAAGCGTCTTCTGGGATCTGAAATGCATCTTACCAACGACTAGTGTTGTACCCGATATTTTTCAAACAGTTCATCTTGGTATGCTTAATCATTTGATCGACTGGGTAACGTCCTTCCTTCACCAACATTCAAGGATTAACAAATTTAACCAGCTCTGGGCAATAATGTATACATATTTGGCTTCGCTTGACTCAACAAGCCATATAGCCCATCAGCAACAACCCTGGTTTCCGTCTGAAACACCCGGGTGTTCCGGACGGCTCTGACGGCTCTGACAGAACCTCGTACCCTCTGACGGAGAATTACACGTTTTCCGTCGCCCAGGCGACGGGTCGCGTTGCATACTCACCTCCATTACTTTGCACCTGGTATACGCACCATCAGAACGACACGTGTGTTACACTCTGCTCAGGGGTTCCAGTTATGCTGTAGCCATTCACACAACGCCTGGCAATGTTTATGCCTTTCTTCAGCCAATAGCCACATGTTACCTCGTCGCTATTGCTATATATGGGATACTGCACTTGCCCCATATATGTTTAGCTTTGAGATATTGTCGCACATTGCAATACAGTCTTCGCTTCGGATACCTCGCTTGCTGTTGCATTTGCTTTGCCATTATCCTATTTTACAGGTCTGAAATATACAGTCCAATCTTCACACTCTATAGTACTATGCCCTCAGTCCTCTACATTCTGCGTTGATCGATCATCGGCTTGCGATGCTTCTTCCTCCTCATCCGCATCTGCATCGTTGCCATCGTTGCCTTCATACCTGTCGACATCACTGGTTCCCAGGTCAACTATCTCGAGTTCCGTCGCGGGCCGTCGTCACTGGCTGGCTGTCCGGATGGCATCACGATCTTCGTTTTCATCACCTTCATCTTCGTAATCCCTGCGGCCCCCTGGCATCCTGAAATGATGTTCGTCATCAGTGCAATTGTTGTCTATCGGAATGTTTGGGTCAGTGCTTCCGATCTCAGGCTCCTCAAGCGCCACTTCGGAGGCCAAATAATCAAGAAGAATTGCATTGTCAACATGCGCTGCTTCCACGCTGATCACCACGGCAGGCATTGGGTTCTCTGCCTGTTGGATCTGACGCTTGACTGTAGCAGGAGTGTTGTTATACACCCTCTGTTGGTAGCTTTCCAGTAGTGTGTTCCAGGTATTCATCAAGAATATATACCTGTCTGCAACGCCAGGCAAGGTTAACAACTTGCGACCTATTACAGCGCAGCAGGATGCGATCATACCAGCATCATTCTTGTGGTTGAAGTAGTTCAAGTGATCAGGTCTGTCCGCTTTCAGCTTTGACTTGGAAGCTTTCGGATGAACCACTTTGTTCTTTTGCCACACCAGGAGAGCATGGCGAAACGCGGTGCATGTAAACATGAACAGTGGCGAGGGTATATGACCGTCCTTGTTGTTAATCATAGAATTATAAAATCCATCAGCATACATACCGCGGTTATTCGCCCGATGATCAAATTCGATGTAGATATACTGCGGGATTGCTTCCGCCAGGAAGTAAAGTGGATGCTAGCCATTCGTTATCAGCTTTCGACTCTCTCTGTGTTGGATTTGGACCGTGTACACCACCTTCCACACGCTCTGCTACCGGAAAATGATACATATCTTCTGCCAGAAGGGAATCAATGAATTCCAAACGCTCTGTGGCGGATTCAAAGTGGTGGTGATCAAAAAGCTCTGCAATGTTGTCCCTTGCTGATTGGATAAAATGGGATTTAACCTTATCGACTTGTGCGCGAACCTGTCACTGGTTTGAGCGTGTAATATCCACCGTGGGCCGTTGATTCAGCATACCTCTTTCAAGATCTCCTTTGTGCGTGACTCGAATGCTATGGACCAAATGTTGTTTTGCTGCATAGCAGTGTTTCAGTACGTCTCTATTATCTGCCAGTGTGGGTCTTCAGCTAATGCTTTTGCAACACGACGCGTTGCATAACTTACCATCTCCAAGTCGCTTGCACTCATAAACGGCCGGTTGTTCCACATGTAGAGCTCCAGGAGTCTGCCCATTGCAAATACAAGACGCGTCATAGCTGAGTGACGAAATCGATGGATGCTGCGACTGCCGGAGACCATTGATCGAGGTGTCGACACCTCCTGCGGTTGCAATTGCGACTACCTTTGTCTCTGATTCTTTTCGGTAGCTCATGTTCGCAGTGGATTTGTAATGATCGCGCGGGAGTCTGGATTCGAGATGGGGGTAGGCAGGATTTCAAGACTGTTGAGAGGAGTGGGAGTGCTAGCAATGGCAGATGCGGAGCTGGATACAACGCGACGCGTTGAGTTTTTCTGTATGGTTCCGCTGGGAGCTGGTGTGTTACGACTGCTTGAACCTGGCGTGGCGGTTGGAGTAATTATTGACCCTCGCTGTGTAGTGGATGGGGCGCAAGTCACACGTTGAGTGATATCTGCAATGCGAGAATTGTTCAGGGAAGATGAGGGGGTGGAGTTCTGACCTTGGATTGTAGAAGGTATGGAACTCCCTCCTTGAGAGGAATCTCTCTTGCCAGCCGGTACGGAAACGTGTCTCTTAGCAGGCGGAAGTTGAAAATTCCCCAAACGCCCACGCTTTTGTTGATTCTGACGATTAGCAAGACTTCGAACATTTCTTATGACCGGAGTCGTGTCTGGGTGAGGCTTTGGGAAGGCAGATTCCGATATAGATGTTCGATGTCAAGAAGGTAGGAATAATATCCTCTGCATGCATATGCAACAGCAGGCGAGGTAGACTACTATTTGAGTGACCATGGACGGATTTGACAAAAAGGGAGGGGCAGTGTAGACCACACTAGACTCTAAACCCTGACAATACTCAGGGACGAGATCCCTTCAAAAGCAGTCAATTATGGGGTTAACTGCCATCAGATTAAATTCAGATTAAACTGAGCATTAATATTCACTGTTACAGCAACGTCTGAAGGTCTATTCGCACCGCTTGAAGGCTGTTTATGCCATCTTGGCGCGATTATCATCGAATTGCAGTCATTCTTGGGACAATACTTTGAACCATCGATTGTGTATATCTTCAGCTTCCCCGTGGAAATCCCCCTTTGGCAGAGCTGAAAGCATCGCAAAGCGAACAATGATGTATTCTCTATCCTATGACATCAGTTGCGTGTGCGTTTTCCACTGCCAGGCGTTGGTAGCCGTGTTGGATGGTTGCACATTTGGGACAACTTCAGAACTACTCAGTTTGCTCCGAGATGCATGAGTTCTGAGCGGTAAAAGTGGTATGAGATGCCAAAGCAACTCCCAGTGTCGCAAACTGTCCTCACCACGTGTACTATATCTCGTCTCAAGGCATCTCATTCATGAGGTGCCTGGTGGTTGTGCAAGATGAAGGTTGGGCCGGTTTGTGTTCATTAACCAACAAAATGCGTCATTTGAACAAAATCGCAGGAACTCGACTATATATATCCCGTCTTCCCACCTACACCTCGATTCTCTTTTCCTCCCGTAGTAAACACACCACCAGCAATTAAACACACCGCCAGCAATTGAACACACCGCCAGCATCCTGAACTATCTCGACATCACATGACTTGCACAAAACAACGCCTCTCGTTCCAACACACACCCGATAACCTACCCAACTTTGTATGTTCACTCTGGGCTTCCTTCCGCTATGATCAACTGTATCATAATGGTAACGCCTCGGATGTCGATTCATTTTCAACTGGCAGCGATGGCACCAAAGGGCAGCCGCAAAGAAAAGGGAAAGGTAACTGCTAGGGCAAAAATGCCGACATCAGTTATAAATCGACGCCCGTCGTTGGATCGGAACCGTATAAAGGGATTCATCTTGGAACACATCCATGGACTCATACGGATATACAATGTTTGTGGCATCCAGGATGAGAGGGCCTGGGACCTCTTTTATGATATAATCTTTCTTGATCCAGTCACGACTCGCCACTTTTCACAATTCTAGCTGATGTGGCCTCACCGCAGGAGCAGGAGTTCACCTTTTCGGGAGTGGTGGGCAGCGTTCCCCTCAGATATGGGGCAAATGTTTGACAAAACCCGCAATCAAATGAACAATTGGAGGTGGGACAACCCCCGTGCCTTCGGGGATCAAGTCGATCGCTCCAATCTTCAGACAACCAGCTTGGGAAAGGTTTAACACACCGGCGAGTATTTCTCTTGGTACGGTAGCGATGATCTCAGGGCAAAGATTGAGCCACCAAGTTGCCAGCAGTACAAGCCAGGTGACTTCCTGGCCGTTAGACCACTGAATTGGGATGAGATAATCGATGAGAATGATGATGATTAGAACTGGGCGGATCCCGGAGCACTGAGCAGTGGAAGGAGCCGTCCTGGCGATGGCAATGACAATGACAATGGCGAGGGTGCTGAGGACACGCAGGGCGGTGAGACAGGGACCGGGAAAGGGAAGGGAACAAGGGACAGGAAGGGGAAGGGGAAGGGAAACAGTAAAGGGAAAGGTATTGTTAAACAAACCCCAGGGGGAGATGATATCTCTCGTGCCGTTGCTTTGCAGTTGCAGAAGTAAAGGTATGAGGTAGACTTGTCCATGGAGGGCTAACCAGACCAGGTATATTTAGAGCTGGAAGTATTGCCCGCCGTATCAATTTCCTCAGATGATGATACCAACTCTACCAAGAAGTCAGACGGTGAATATGACTCAGAACATGATGCTGATGTGAATATGCGTATGGAGGACAATGTGGATGCACCGGATGGCATTGATTCAGAGGGCAATGTGGATATGGAAAGGGATGGTGACAATGATAAGGAGGAAGATGAAGAGGAGGAAGATAAAGAGAAGGAAGATGAGGAGGAGGTGGAGGAGGAGGAGGAGGATGAGGAGGAGGAGGAGGATGAGGATGAGGAGGAGGATGAGAATGAGGAGGAAGATAAGGATGAGAATGATGGCAAAGAACCTCGGACGATTGGCCAGGGAGAGATGGTAAATACATCGGCTGACGATGCTGATACCATGGTAGACAACGAGCCAACCGAGCTGCCTAAGGAAGGCTAGGAGATGCGCGAGCATACCCACCGGCCACAACTTCCGGCGCCTGCCGCACGGCCACACACCCCGGAGCCTTCCCCATGACCACGAACTCCAGAGACTCATACCCTCAGTGGGCTGGAGTTTTTGGGGCTTCTGACGCCGCAAAAACCTCGCCCAGCGGGGCCAACTCTGTGAGAAGCTGCGGCAGCCGGAAACACCTCGGATGTCGATGTGGAGCACCAGGTACTCGGCGAATCGGCACGTGGCGACAGTCTCCCCGATGTACCTATCCTAGATGTCCCTCTTCTGGATGTCCCTCTCCCCGATGTCCCTCTCCGCGATGTCCCTCTCCGCGATGTCCCTCTCCCTGAGGTGCGCCTGCAAGCCTCGGTAGGCGAGGAGTGAACTAGTCCTCGCGTTGCAGAGAAGGCGTGCGTTTGGGTTAGAGTCGGGTTCTTGTCTTGTGAGTTTCCTTTACTGTAATCCATTCATCTCAGACAGTGATGAAGGCATGCGTGGAGGTGTTTTGTTCATTTGGGTTAGGGTTGTGGGCTTGTTTGTTTCCTTTGTTCTGATTTACTTATCACAGGCATTGATTATTACACGTGTCGCAAGGTTTTTGGATTGCTCAGGGGTTATTTTTGATTTATTCATAGTATTATGGGACATCGCACATGCAGTGTTTTTGCAACTACTGGCGTGATGGTGTTGAGGCTCAATAAATCTCTCACGTATCGTGAGCTTATACCCACACCAGACTGCTCAGGCGCAACCCCAACTTTCATCCCTTTCTACAGTGAATACTCCACTCCTCCCGTGTCGTCGGCAATGCCAGAGAAGACCCCATTTCGTTGTCCCGAATTTTCATGCGGAAAGAGGTTCATCTCAGACAGCTGGCAACTTAAACATATCAAATGACACCATCCTGAACACCTTCAAGTTGCAAGGAATCTGACTGTTCGCAGCGTGCCCTGACACGTTGAACCCGCTCAGCGTCGTCAATTCAACGCTAACAAAGATTGAGTCAATGACTTGGACGCATTTCCCTAGCTCGAACAAGCTGAAAACATTGCAGACTTGGAGTCTGAACCACCGCCACCTCCTCTGCCGCGGATGGAAATATACCCCAGTGCCGGCCCTCCGTTACACGATTACATTGCTGAGCCATGGGAATGTGACGCTCAGTATTGCCTTGAGACGAACCTACCAAACAATCCCTATTACCCGTTTGCGACGCGTCAAGAGTACAAATATATCCAGTGTGGGATCAGGAAGAAGGGTATGAAAATGTACTATGACAACGGGCTGAAGGAAGAAAATTCCGCTCTGTGTTTCCCAAGCTCTAAAAACGGGGATGGCGTGCAGAAGCTCCTGGCTAGTATGCCAGATGATCAAGCTCTCGGGGAGTGGGAACTACACCCTCTCGAGGAGATGAGTTGGAATGACAATCACCAACGGCCTATCAAATACTGGAGTCGAGACATCATCCAAAGCATGGGATGGTTGATGGGGCAGCCAGCCTACGCCGAGCATCTCATTTACGCCCCTCAGTGTTGCTTTAACAGCGACAAGCCACTGAAATGCCTCTATACCGCAATGCACACTGCAGACTGGTGGTGGGAGACACAGGTAAGCAGAGATACTCGAGGATAATAACATGCTAATCAAGCTTAAGGCAACGCTCAGACTGGGGGATACACTGGTTCCCTTGATCTTCATGACTGACGGAACACATCTCTCGAATTTTGCTAGCGACAAGAAAGAGTGGCCTGTATTTATGATAATTGACAATCTACCTTCGAAGAGCCGCCAGATGCCCTCAACGCACACCATCGTAATGGTCGCTCTCCTGCTGATTCCAATCAAGATCCGCAATATTCCACCAAGGCGGCTAGATGAACAGCGGCAAACAATGCGAGAGGTGCTGAATGAAGTACTCCAGCGGGTACTCCAACCTCTCACCTTTAAAGAAAATCCGAGCGCCGAGAGGGGGTATTACAATGTTCTCTGTGCAGATGGCAACTTCAGGCGTTGCAAACCAGATTTAACAGCATGGCTTGCAGATTGCCCTGAGTATAGTGACCTACATCATCTCGAGCAGCATGTCTATTTTTGGTGCGAGTGTCCAATTAACCAACTTGGACATTATGTTCTTTCTGACAAGCAACACCGCTGGCGGAATCACAACCTATATAGAACGCTCAGTGATGCCAACACCAAGGCAGCTGATGCCGAACTCTGGTCGCACCATGTCCACTGAGAATTTAACGTGTTTCGACATATTCCCTGTATTGTGAGCGACCTCCCAAAGCCTGACCTCCTCCATACAATGCAGATCTGCATGCTTGACCATCTCCAGAAGTGGATTTTCTACTTCATGAAGACGCACAAATGGCTTGACAAGTACAATGCAATCTGGTTATCTGTGCCTGCTTACCACGACCTCACACCGAAAACTAAGTCATATGAGGAAGTTTCTCAATGGAATGGAAAGGAGATGAAAGAAATGAGCCGGAACCTGCTTGGAGTTGAAACCCAGTTTCCACCAGGCGGAAGCCCCGCTCAGCGTCCCATATTCAATCGCGCAATTGAGTGCACACGGGCATGGTTAGAATTCTATATGTATGCTCGATATTAATCTCACAATGATGCAACCATGAGCAACATGGAGGACGCCTTGCATAGTTTTCATACCTTCAAAGATGTTTTCTTACTTGGGCGAGCCAGCAAAACAGCCAAAGCCAATGCCCTGAGAACAGAACTTGTGAGGAACCGAAAGGTAGATGAGGAAACAAATGCTGAAACTTGGACGCCACCCAAGAAGCGGCGCGAAATGAATGCCTGGCGGGATAATATCAGCCATGAGATAGATGTTTCCAAGGAGTTGGATGCCGACTGCAACTTTCCGAAGATCCACTCGATGTCTCTTTGGGTTGAATAGATTGGTCGATACGGAGCCTTGCAATACTATTCTGCCGAGAGACAGGAACAAGCACATAAAACGAACCTCAAGGATGGTTGGAACGCCTCCAATCACAATCTCAACTATCTGCCACAAGTAATCACCTTTCAGCATCACATTCTCTACTTCAAAATCAGAGAGCTCAATCTCCAAGCCCTCGCTCAGTGTCAGGAGAACAGCGCTGCCGCCTGCGAAGTCATCCTCTCCTGTGCTGATCTGGCTGCCCCCCTGGGCTCCCAGTCATATGTGAAGCCCGAATTCATGGGGCCCCAAAACCGCCGTGATGGAAAGCATCCTGACGCTGCGATCAAAGACTTCAGAGCATTATTCAATAATACCCAAAATGCAACGCACCGCGTGGCAATAAACAGCGGCACGCAGGAGTTTAACAAGTATAAGAGTCATAACAAGACGTGTATATCAGATGGACAACTGCACGCAATGGAGCTCTGTATTTACCATGGTATGAAGGTTCAAGTTGAGGGTTTAGATGTTGAACGCATATCTCAGCTGTGTCGATGCACAGGAAGCCAGATCTGCATGGAGAGGATCGACGGAACAACTGGGTATAGGTAAAGCAACGCCGAGGGAGGTGTTATGGCGCGCTGAATGCGCGTTTCCCATGGCAACTGCAACAACTATTCAAAATGAAACTCCTACACGAGAATGGAGCTTTCGTTGAGTACTGGTTAGCTCTGGCGCTCACCACAATACCTCAAAATGCGGGTAACTTGGATCTCGTCTCGAAATTTGTACAAGTGAGAAAAGCACTGGCAGCCGTTGCTTTGCAAGTTTTCAGCGTGGGAAATATTGTTGGCCGTGCACACGTCATTCCAGCGATAGCTACCAGTAGTAAGACGGGAGATGGACGGAACGAGCGATGGATTGTCAATAGCCACATAGAGCTGGCGACTTGGAATGATGTGTATAATTAGTAAAGAGAGAATTGCATTTTGCGCGCAGGTAGAAGGAACGCAAGGAGAGATTTTCGCAGCGTCACCCATATCCTTGCAATCCCGCATAATTAGTAAAGAGAGAATTGCATTTCGCGCTCAGGTAAAAGAAACACGAGGAGAGATTTTCGCAGCGTCACCCATCACATTGCAATCCTAATGCAAGCGCATACCCAATGACCCCATTCCGACGTATGGTTACAGTTGGCCACCACACCAGAGTGATCGTTTAAAATAGGAGACCAACAAAACGAGAATAAACGGTGAAACAGTGATCAGAGGGCGATATGGAACGCGACGTGTTGAATTGACGCCGGGCGCAGAGTAATCCGCCACCAGAGTGTCTCGGACGGCTCTGACAGAGCGCGTCCACACGGATGGAGCAATTCCGCCCGGATGGAAATATTTTTTGCTGTTGCCAGGTGACGGAATGGAGTGATAATGAGATGAAAGGACTTGGGCGTGTGATTGTTCTAGTTTTCACGGTGACTATTTTTAACCCTTTGGCGAGCATAAGGATTCCCTTCCCAGAAGCCCGGTCATGGGTGAAGAGCTTTGTGTATTTGCACCGTATGGCACAGTACCAGTACCATACTGAGGCCATGATTGAGTACATGCAGATTGAAGTGGAGGAGTTTCATCGTCAGAAGGATGTTTTCAGTCGAATCGGCACCAGTAAATGTTCAAAGAAGATCTCGGAAACCTTGAATATGCAGCTTACTTTGAACCAACAGGAGGAATGGGAGAGTGACCCCGCTTGGAACAATCTTTCCGCAGCCGTAAAGCATTGTCAAATTGATGCAGATAAACTGCAGATTGAGGCAGCAACTGCACAACATCTTGCCAATGAATCAGATTTCAACTTTGTGAAGATGCATCTTCTGACCCACTGCTCTGACCATATCCGCCAGATTGGCAATCTCATAGATGTAAGCTCTGAACATGCAGACAAAGCGATGATGGATCTTGAACAACGGTACTGACAGTAAAATCGTCATGAGGCTGCCCTCCAGATTTTGTGAATGAAAGCCTGAAAGCCGGTGTTTCAGTATCGAGAGCTGAATGCAAACGCTGCAGAATCACCTCGCGACAATGATCTGCCTCTAACCAACGCGGCTATGAATCCAATGAGCAACAACTCCCGACCAGAAATCAAGACCCTTGATGACTTGGCCAAGTGGTGTGCAATGCCAAAATGGGAGCTACAGAATCACATTGATTGGTGTTTGAAGAGATTTGCCGACTTCACAGACTACATCAATCACAATCAGTATTTCAGTCATCTCAACAATGATGAATACATTCGGTTCAATGCAGTAGCAATTCCGGTGACGTCTTTTCAATGCGATAAGCAAGCAGTTCATAAGGTTCGTTGCACTGGGTCTACAAGGTCGAGAAAGCCTAAGCCACCAAGAAATGTTACAGTGCATCTCCGGATGGGGATCAGTCTGGAAAGCCACATCAAGTGAACTGCTGGAGGCATTGCCACATGGTTGAAGGGCCATTTGGTTGTTGAAGATGTTGAATCAAGAGTGTGAGGGCTTTGTGCCCTGGTTCAGAAGTTTGCAACAGAGCCAATACGTCAGACTGTCGGTATGGTGATTGGCGAGCAGAGGCATTAACATCTGATGCAACCCTTCCACGATGGAACCTCCTGTCGTAAGCTTGTTTTCTGCATTGGAACCACTTCCGTTGCCCCTATAAGTGCGATCCAAGGAGCTGTAGACCTTCTTTCACTGATGCCACAGCTACATAGCTCGCAGGGGTACTTTAGCAATACGATTGAATTGCACGCTATCAATTTGTTTTAAATGTAGATTATTTGACTCAATGCTTGAAGCAATTGTTGCAGTGATATATAGAAATCTGATAAGTGTTTACTCTGGGTGTTTTAATCTTTGTAATGGGAGTTGTGCAAGCTTGGGTATAATCGATGTCTCAAGGGACTAAATGGTTACAAATATTTATGAAATGAATGGAATAGTTCAAAACACTGTCAATACAATTAAAACATAGAGGACAAACGTGGAAAAAAGGAGTGCACTAAATCAGGTTCAATGCCTAGACATATTTTTGTGATGTCATGACAAGACAATCTCATTTTTGAAAGCTTCAAAGCCTGGTGGAAGATTGCAAACAAGTTGCCCGGATTATTTGTAGAGAATGTGGAGAACAATTGGTGTGTGGGGTCCATTTTTGGAAGCCAATTTCACTTTTTGCTGATGTTTACTCAATACCTGGTGTCAGCAGGCAATGTGGCTGTTTTCTGGTGTGTCTGAAGATTCAGAAGATGATACTCTTCTTGAGAAGCATGGTGCTGATGGACTGTATTCTGCTGTGAAGAGTTAGATGCATGATATCCGGACTGCACATGAAGAAGCTCAACAGAGGATGGCATACTGAAGGATAGAGATTGCATGACCTTGGACAATAAGAAGGTGGTCGTATTGGAAACTTGCTGAAAGGCAACCCCTCGTTCAGGTGTGGGAGGAGAATGTACACTGTATGTTTCTCAAGTGGATTTAGGATGACGAAACAAAACTGAAGGTCCGGGTGGAGAGGTACACTTCACAGGGTATCCCAGGAGCATGGAGAGTTCATCAATGGCAGCTATTATGTTGTTCATTAGAGTTGGGAGACACCGAGGTTCACAATGACCCATTTTGAGAATGGATTGATGTATGACCACTAGATACTTTGGTGGATTCTCCAATTTTCGGATGACTGAGAGAGACATTTCTGCCAATGCTTGTGAAGTAACCATGGGAGTATCCAAAGCCTGGTACAGACGACAGGTTAGGAGAGGCACTTCTTCTCAAACTAGAGAAACATCAACATACTCTTCCCAGTTTACCTCCTCCACAAATCGCACTGCTATTTTGTCATCTCCCTGGCGAAGTTCATTATTTGAAGTGCTGGCTAATGCAGTATTTTGTGGTTTATCTGGATCTTTTCCACATGAATGCAGAAATGGTTACTAATAAAAGAACCAAAATAGAGCTCAAATTCCATGAGTCACGAGATCATTCTGTATTGGTAACTACCCCCAAACTGGGCAGGACCGGCGTATATCTTGCTGCTGTGAACTAGTTGGTAGTTTCTCCAAAGATATGGGTATGGAATGGGAAGTTGCAGGAGTTTGCATGAGTTGTCCGGTTGGGGCAATACAAAGCATTACACAAATGGTTACTAAATATGAATCCTGGTGGCTGTGATATCCGAGTATGTTTTCTCCATCAATGCTGTGGAGAGGCAAAAATCAGAGACCCACATTGTTTGAGAAGTCGACTGATCATCACTACATTGAAGATTTACCGGATTCTGGAGTTTTGTGACGATCATACAAAGCAGCCCATTGAGAATGGAAATATGTTCCTGTCAGATGACTCAACATTTTAGATTGTTAAGAATTCCTTCTAAAGATACTCCTCATTAGGCAATCAACCACCGTAATCTTCCTAACTGATATATCATGGTCCTTTGTGAGGCACACTATGCTACATAGCTACATCCCATCTCTCTGTCATTTTAAAGTAAATTACAGATCTGATGTTGGAATTGTTGTATCTGTAATCAGGAATGGCTGCACTGGGATTTCATTGACATTCTTGTTTATTACTCTTAATGACTAATAAGAGATGAAGTCAATTGATAAGCTCAATTACATGTTTCCAGGTTGGCCTGTCTCAGAATAAATGGCATCAGCTGAATGTTGGGAATGATGCAGGGAACGGTTTCAACTCAGTTATCAGTGGAGAATTGGTTGTATACCGGAAACCCTGAGGCCGCATCTGTATTTCGAAGTCAATGGACTGCATGCCATACAGTTCACTCACTTTCTGGTGCAGCGTGGACTCCTCTTCATATGGCATGAATATCATTACCATTGATTGAGCACTACTGATTCAGCAATCCCATTTGGCAATAATATCAGTAAAGGCAATATTGAATAGTGGTGTCAGAATATAAAATATAGGATTGCTGATTCCTGGCAAAGCCGCAGCTTTTGCTGTCATATGATCCCATATCAGGTGCACCAGATAACCATCACAATAAGTGTTGAGTCACATTAAGACAGATCCAGCACCGCATATTTGCCGATCAGATTTGGGAATGATACAGTCTAGGTGATATTGAGTACTAGTGTCAAAATACAAGACACAGCGTGTTTAATCGTGGCAAAGCTGAAGCTTTTGCTGGCAGATGATCAAAGTTCAGGTGCACAGGAGATTCCTGGGTATATATTGTTACCACTATCACCGCATAACTGGCAATCCTATTCCACAATAAAGCCAGTCTATGCAATATTGAGTTCCAGTATCAGAATACGAGACTTGGGCTCACATATTTTTACCAATGCCACAATTTCTGCAGGCATATCATAGTCATTTGGGCACATCACTGATGTGGATCTTAGAAAGATAGAGATTAGGATACAGCTTGGGTTATTATGACTGAGCTGCAGCATTCGTAGCCATGAATTTCCCATCATATGATTGAAGTTCAAGTACATCTGAGGTCTGCAATCCAATCCAGAATGTGGTTCGGGAATTTGTCTGAAGCGAACTTCGCCAAGCTGCACCTTATTATGGACTTATCAATCAAGCCCAGGTGTAACCCTACAGTGGCAATATGCCTCTGAAGTGCATGTACCCCAGTCTATGGTACGCTGTGTATTTTAATGTGTTTCGTACTAAGATTGTTGTTATTCACTTTGAATCAGTACACGTTGTGCTTAAAGATTGCCATCTATCAACACACTCCAAATGTAGGCGGACGCAGCCCATCTCGCTCGGCCTCCGCTTATTGATCAATCTATGCTTGATTGGCATGTGAAGGCCACGGCTGAAATGCCTTGATCTGTTAGCTCCCTGGCAACTGTCCATTGGAGGATGGTAGCTATGCAAAACAACACCATAAATGCATTGACCTGGCCAATGAGTAACCTCACTTAAGTCAATATTGCCAATGTAGTATAGCTGGTCCTCTGCTTCAAGATCCTGAAATACCTTCAGCAATATTGGGCTCTATCAAATGAACTGCAGCTTGAGAGCGAGATTCTCACAAGACAGATTCCACTCTATGATGCTACAATATGGCTGCCAACTCCCCCTCACCTATTTACTGCACTTACTGAAAGAGAACTATGTTCTCAGTACTGTGAATGCAGACTTAACTCAATTTTGACTAAGTAAGTATTTGGGCTGCCAACACTCGTATCTGGCAATTGATTAGGTGAAATGATATCTATTATGAGGGAAGATCAAGGAGAGAGAATGTTGCATGCTCAAGTGAAGAAAAGACAACATCGGAGAATACAATTAACTGTCTGATGACTGTGGACTTGCAATCTCCAGCCATGGAATCTTACCATAACCATTTAATCTTCGGCGCACCTCAATTCCCTGGAACTCCATGTATGCAGTCATCATTTATCGGCCCGGGGTTGGATGATATCTCATCTATTGATACCGTTGTAGAGTAACATTTCCAACCCTAACTTTGGTTCAAGACAACCTTCTAGTACTGAGACTCATAAAGAATATGAGATTTAACAGTGTGTAACATACTAGTTAGTAAGTGCACAATTGGAATATGGGTGAGTATTTATAACTGATTTGTTACCAATCTGAGCATTGAGAAGTGCTTGACTCCATACAATTACCCTGACTCACCCTTTAAACCATACCATTCTGTCTCTATGTCTGTATCTGTACACCTGTATCTCTATGTCTGTATTTCTCATTTGTATACCAAATTCTCTCACTCCTCCATTGACTACCACATCATTGTGAAAGGTATTCAGCAGGCATGGTCCTGATGAACACATGACAGGGAAGTCATGGTTATGATATTGCCTTATCGACTGTTTACTCAGCTGCAGCATTCTAATACAGTTGACAATCATGAAAATACAAGTGTCATTCTTGTGGATATACCACATACAGAGATTCGTATTTCTCATCAGTTCATAACAAACTCAGTATGACCCCTTGCAACTCCGCTGTTACTCATCCAGTTCTGCAGATTCTCAATGCTACACCTATTCTATACTGTACAGTCATCTCAAATACGGGGGCATTCATGCATAGTGAGTATGTTTGGAGAAGTCATATTCAGGGGCACATCTTTTCATTCAGATTCTCCATGATCCATTTTGCCAATTCCAAGGGTGAGTTAATGTTGCAAGTTTTCTTCCAGTGCATCAGGTTCAGGTGTGTCTGGTTCTATTCTATGTATGTTGGCTGTAGCCAATTGCCAATTGTTGCATCTATACAGCGTAATGTTGATAGTTGTTGCTAACATTTGGCATTAGGAATGCATCAATTCCAGTGCACCTGACAATGAGTGCATCAATTCCAGTGCACCTGACAATGAATTGATCCATTCTGGTGCACATGACAACATCCTAAATGGCTATACCAGAATGTCTTTCTCAATATACATATGAACCATTGAAATCATTTCGAATGAATTCTTCAAGATGCGCCTCAAATTATATCCTCCTTAAATCAGTGCAACTTCATCCTCTATTCTTCTCCTTATTGTATTGCACTGAATCTTATGCATACTGCTTATACACACTCTCCCATATTCTCCAACTGTCTATCTTCATTTCAACACATCGAACCTACACCCAGTGAGGGGAGGAATCACTATTCACTGAACAATCAAGAAGCATAGCTTGAGGGAGCACTGGTATACAAGAAAGCAGCCAATCTTTATTGTCCATCAAATGGTTGCCACCCAATTATCATCTTTCATGTATCATATCACTGATGACCAATGTCCACGATCTCATGATTGAAGCAGGGTGACAATTCTGATCAGGAGATCGGTGAATACGATAGAGATGACACTGGTGAGTTCACCTGGTCATCCGACATCAAAGACGAATATTTGGATCACTAGCAGGAGGTCTGACATCTAGGTCAGAGATGCTGGGAGAAGATGTTGCGAACTCCATGGGTTCCGCTGCGAAGGAAATGGAGTCGGGCAAACACTGTTATTGCATGCCCTCCACTTTGAAATTCCCAAAAACCACCTGGGTGAATGGCACCACCACCACTGAAATGCCAAAAGTCAGCCCTCCTCTACAAGTTATCCAAGTGTGATCCTGCACCATCCACCCAGGTGCTGCTGCAACCCAAGTCTAGTGGAGAGCAGAATGCTCCACAACCCAAACCCAGTGCAGATCAGAACATTCCCCAACACCAAATGGCTACATTGGAGGTACTGAAAAGGTTCATGGAGGCAATTGTATTCACAAGGACTACTTGGCCAATATTATCCGATATCCAGTACTCAATGGTTGAACACACTGGGAATGTCACCATTGGTGCTCAGAAACATCAGCAGGTAATAGCACGGGCTGCAGTAGGTACACAATCAGTGTCTCAATTGCTCTGTGGTTCATATCGTACAATTGTTCTGCATTCATGTGAAGATGTAAGTTTTGGATTCTGTTAAATACTCCTACATTAGATTTATGATATTGACTATACTTTTAAATATACACAGTTGAAACTGAGGATATGTACTATTCAAAGAAGGTTGGCAGATTGGCCACGCTGAACAACAATTTGTACTTACCAGTTCGATTTGTGCTTCGAGACTAAGTGTCAGTTAGAGGTTAATGATTTTCGTATTGGCATTGCATATATCTCCATTGTCGTTGACAACAGAAAATTATGGCTCACCTGCATGGAAGTGCTTGATCTAATGTACCCTCAAGTTTACTTCACTGCCTACAGCTTGGGGTGCCAGCCTATGACATCCCAGTATTTCCACCCTCTCACTCTGCAGACTTTTATGCTGGCAGCCACAGAAATTGTTGTTGCACTCTCTGAATATGCCAATAAAAAGCAGGCCACAGCTATGTTTTCTCAAGATGAAAATCAAGGTACATTTTCCATATCCACTGTGATAAATTTTACTTCTGAAGCCACTGAATTCATCAACCACACAGCAGTGGACTGTTTCATACCCCCCCCCCCCCCACCCAGTGCTGCAACTTTGCATGGATAGATGCTTCTCAATACCTGCCAGCACTGCTCTACATAGGCATCATTCTCATTGATTTCATTTCGCATTCAGTTTGTCCTCTTTCATCACTCCTGCACTGGGATTGGCACTCCATAATCTCCACTGTCTGGATAGGCCCTTGTCTATTTTGTTCTATGCTCATTAGCCTTACTTCAGTGCTTCTCTGAATGGCTGGAAGCTTCCCAATTCCCACTGGTGTTTGTTAGGCTGGATTATAGCTTTTGGATTGCATTGCGCACTCCTTACCCCCCCCACCCCACGTTTTCAGTTCTCCTCCACTTGGCATACACTCCACATTCCCCATCTGTGCCTCTCTGCCTGGATTGGCCCTTCTCCATGTCATTCCCACTTCTTACCCCCCCCTGTCACCACTCCTCTGCAACGATGGACATTCCTCAATCCCCATCGGTGCTCTGCAGTGCAGATTTGGTACTTCTATTATCATTCCATGATCCTGCAACACCTTCTGTGTATCCAACTTTTCCACTGAACACTTCCCATCTGGAGATCCTCTTTTCGCCACAACACTTCCCATCTGGCGATCCGCTTTTCCACACAACACTCCCTATCTGCCACTCATCTTCTCTTGGTAGCTGCTTCCTGTTTTCATCTGAATATATCATATTGCCTTTGAAACCCACATTTAGATTCGTAGCTAGCTAACATCTAAATACACTTTTGTTCGATAATATAAATTATGTCAAATGACACTGAAATTCACTTTCAGCCACTTGCCAGATACCAATGATCAGCAAATACCAGGAGCTCCCCCCGGTGCTTCATGCTGTTGATGAGTTATGTGTTCCCAGTATGCTTGGCCCTCATAAAATGGGAGAGGTTGCGGCTTATTTGCACAGCATGTTTCATTGAGCTCAGGTGACTATTTAGTCAGGTTATTGTGTCGATGTACTAGGGTACAAAGGCATTAGGGGTGCAGTCATACAGGGTAAAAGAGCACTCCACTTTTTTCTCTCATACAACAAGAAATGCAAGATCTGCATTTTTCACTACAGAACAAATATTGTTCTGAGAAAACTTCATAGAAACACCTCTGATGACCCATTATCACTACCCCTTAATTCAAAATTTCTCTCTATTGTTGTGGTGGAAGTGTAAACTTTCCACAATTTATGGGGTGCACCCGATTTTGACACCCTCCAAGTACATGCATTTATATTCAAATTGGTTGTATTTTTCTTGGATTCCGTAATATAGTGCAGCAATAATTCAATGTGGAAGAAGATGATTGCAAGTATAATTGAGAAGTGATAGGGAACAATAATCCATGCATCATATTTGACTTTGTTGGAAATACATCACTTGTCGTCATCTGGAGAATTTCAGCTAATGCCGGCAGTGATCTGAATGAATACCAATAAGAACTCTGGCACCTCTCACAGTTTGTTTGTGAATTCTGCATTGGCTTGGTGACATTCCCAGGTGTACCGAAAGTTGTTTCTGGCACTCTGATGCATTCCCAATTCTATCAGAATTACTCCAAGGATACTCTTGTTCCAGTCACCAGATATTTCAGTTGCTCAGAAGGCTGGCCAGAATACCCTCCTAGTGTCTAATACTCTCCTGAAATTGACCCTTGTAAGTTTACACTCCACACCCTCTCAGATACTCCTGGAGGCTTCCAGTGACTACAATTCCTTTTACTGATGCTCCACTGTATTTCCTGTCATTCACAGCATATATAGCAAAGAGATATAAGTTTGAGAGTATTAAGTTAGCAAGTAAAATTGCACATACTACTCTATTTCAAGTGTTTTATTCCACTATCAATTGCAATATTGAAGCTTAAGAATATGTATTGTAGAGATAATACACTGATAGATACTACTGATAAGTGGCTTTCAGAAAGGCATTGCAGCATACAATATGGGGAATAAACATGGATGGGAGGTGTTGAAGGGAGAATGTTGATGATATGACAATGTTTGTACTATCTGTATATTTTTTGGTAACTAGACATAAAGATTCAAAAATTGTAATCATGAAGTTTGAGAATGACATATTATTATAACTTCTGGCCACTGAATCGCAGTTGATGTTTTGTCTAACATTACATAAATACAGTATAGTTTGTATACATTGAAAGTAAGTATCAGTTATAGTCAAATATTGGGTATATACTAATAATGTACCATGGCTATTTCTGCTAAGTCAACAAAGCCATGTCTTAAAGGTTAAAGATGAACTATGTAGATACTCAATAACTATCTTGATGTTATAACATCTTTGGGATATTGTAATTACAATATCAGATTGCTATCTACTGAATAAATTTGTGTCCTGGTTAACATCATTAACTTTAAAACATTTTAGTTTATATTCTACTTCTTCTTTTGTTTTATTTTTTCCTGTATATTTTACCTTTAATATTAGTCTTGCCTGCTCTATATCATTAATGACATTGCATCCAGTTTGTATAAATTTTCACTTGCATCTCAGTCAACTAGATTTAATTCATCTTTGTTACCGTACATTATAACTACCATTTGTTCACAGAAAGTAACAACACATCAGTTACATTGTACAAAAATTATTGGTATTTAAAGGGCATTAAATAGTTTCTGCTTGGCTGGCAGATTGTATCGTCTACTATAAATGATGCAGATAATGTTCACAAAGGCGTATTGGCCAACTGATTTAGCATACCCTGATAGATACAGTATCAATTCATGTTTACTTCTGTAATTTACAATCCTGCATTTTGTAAATTCAAGATGCAATCTGTTATTTATTGTTAAATAGATATATGTGTCACGTTATTCCCTGTTGACTGCAATCATCTAAATTAACTGTTTACAATATAAGTTAGAACTATTGCAGACAATTCTCATGGCCAATAGAAATGTTATTTGTAAACAATACGTCAGTCCAATGATAAATGTGGTAGCAGTTGTATCTTAAGGTTTACAGAATAGTACAATTCATGATACAAGAGATAATTTCCCTGGAAGTAGTTAGAAGATGATTATCCAGCTCAAATGGAAGCAATAGTTACTTCAAATACAATGGAATCAGGCTGGGAATAACAATGATACTATTTGCTAAGTGCATTCTGTAGATGGACAGTGAGAATATAACCAGAATGTTCTGTAGTTGATAATCAAAAACATTGAAAATTAAACTGTTAATAGATACCATGAACAGAACTGAAGTATGCTGGACATTTCAGAGTAAGAAGACACTGTGAATAGGTTGAACAGAGTCGAAATAATCATAATTAAATTAAAATAGAGATGGTCAGTTCAGAATATATCAAGACTGGAGTTGAGGTAGTTGAAATAAAGCTTCGTGAAAGAATACTAGAAATAGTGTGTCTGGTAGGTTTCAGAGCCAGATTGAACTAATAGAGCCAGGATTTACTTTGAAAGAATGCAGAGAGTCAGCCTGGCTATCAAAAGTGTAGGGTACAGATAATCAGTTCAAATGCAAACAAACTATTCTTGAAACAGTAGTTACTATATTTGGTACATGCAGGTCAGAAATAATCAGACTAATTGCAATTAGTATAAACTTGACATGATACTTGCTAGAAGACAGCTCTAGATATGTAGTCTAAATATTTCAAGAGTGGACTTGAAATGGTAGAGATAGAACTTGCTAGAACTGGGATGCATATAGTAGATCTGAATCCGTCTGCAGTAAGCACTAGACTGAATAAGTGGAAATAGAAGAGTTATATCACAATGCTTCTAATAGCCAAGGGATATATATAATATACCTCTGCAAATGTGTTGTTTCTTAGTATAGATACAAGTGGTATAATTGCCAAAAGAAGAGATAAAACTGAGCAGGTTGAATATAATAATGAATATAATAAGGATAATCAGCATTGACAAAATCAGAAGCGAAAATTAAGAATAAGTTGGAATGTGGAAGTTATATAAACAAAGTCATATAGAGTCAGAATTGGTATGGTAGTGATACTCTGAGCTCAAAAGGAAATGGACAATGGAGTTCACCTAAAAGGTATATATGCCCAGAGCAAAGAGTACACTCTATAATCTGGAACTCAGTAAATATGCCTAGGCATATGGATATTTTTATAATACTGGTATATACACAATTTCAATCTGGATATATGTGATTGCTACTAATATTGACAATCCCAATATATATATGTAAATCTGTAATTGTGAAGTGACTGCCATGTGTAATATCGATAAGAAAACTTTGATTTCGGGATACCAAGATTCTAACAGTCCATACAACATTCGTTGTGCAAATTATAGGTCTTGAGTCAAAATCTCATGTGTTTTCAATACTGCACACTACATTATCAATATGGGGAGGGAATAATAATTTGGATGAATCTGGATAACAATGCACTTCATGGATATTCTCTGGAAATGTTGAGTGGGGGACAAGGTGACTCTTCATCTACTATTATACATATAATAAGATGCCATCAATATTTGTGTATTATATAACATGATTGGTCTTTGCAAAGTATCTGGGTCGTTGAAAAAGAATATATAATAATCTGAATATGACAATATTAACACTATAAGCTGTGTCAAATACACTTTGTAAAGCCATAGCATTATGCTCGCTGATGGGAAAGAGTCAGTTCAGTAATATTTGAAAAGAACTAACAACAATATTGAAAGATTTTCTTGGCAGCTAGAGTTTCTCCATCTTATTGTCACAACAATGTAATGTTTCGATATTTAGCTTCTGAGGATTGTTCAACAATAGATTAGTTCAAAATGATGTTGAGTTGATTATGTACCTTAATAATGAAGTGTTTCGCAATTGTCTCATATCTATTATTAATGTTACTGAACTTAGCTTAAAGGTTGTATGATTTATATATAGGTTGTTCAAAGAAGTACCATCCTGTATATGGCAATTGACTACATGATATCCGATGAATTCAAATGTCAGATCCTAACTGTAACTTCAATTGCTCATACTGTATTTGTTCAGTAGTTGAAATATAGGGTGCCAGATTGCCCAATAGTGCTTTATCACTATTATATTATTGTCTCATCTTTAATTTGATTCATTACCAAATGTTTGAAAAATCTAATATACAACCAACTGTACTATGACACTATATATAATGATGGAGTGATGCAGGCTAGCTCAATTAAATGTTCAGATTTGGTTTGGTCCTACTGTCATCAGCAAATATAATTAATCTCTCATATATTGAAAGATTAATTCTCTACAATTCAGTGGCTGGAAGGTGTAAAAAAATCTTCTTTCCACATATTGCAAACAATTTGAAGGATTCCATATACTTCCATGTTGGAAATATCTGCTTAGTTGGTAATTCTGAGCATTGCCAACTCAACTCTATGTGTCCTGTTTGTTTGGTATAATAGGTGTAGTTGATAATTATCTGCCCTGCTAATATTTCTTAAATTAAACATTTTAGCTAAGACAAGATAATAGCATTATTACATATAAATCCACTAGTGCACATAGTAAAATAATTACACAACACACACAATCAATCTCAACTTTGTTCCTTCAAAATATTATATCTTTTTCCAGTATTGCATTCATTCCATTACAACATTTCCACAAGTCTGCACTTGAGTTGAACATATGCGAATATATTTTTGATGGATTATCTTTATGTCAATACCTATTGCACTAAACCTAACACATATTCTGCCATTGGTTATCTTTGTCTAGTTAGGTTACTATGATTACTAACATCTCTCATCTTGCGGTATCTATTTCTATTTCAACTGGCAATTGCATTGGATGATTGTGACAGTGTATTACAGTAACAAAATGGTTTATGTTCAGTTAATGTTCTACGATCCTGGGAACAACTGTCACCAATTTTAATTGTTGTGTCTAAATTTGTGTATATTAAAAGGCTCATTCATCATATTCTCCAGCTTCTTTCATCTGTGTTTGACTATTATGGTCTTTGAATTAAGTATTACCCAGTGTCATGTTTGCAGTATATTGAAAACTATTCCATTCATGTTATAACATGTTTCAATCCATTTTCTGCCTCCTTCTACTTGCTTAGACAACTGGTTAGACACTGTTACAATGTAGTAATTTCATAACTGGTAAGTCAGATTGTGAAAACCAACATGTGGTGAACAATGCATACTAGGTTTCGATTTGCAATTGCTATAGAATGTGGTGATTGTTGTAGTGCAGTATTTGGAGTTATTGAATATATATTCTACCATTGGAAGCAATGTGATCCAGTCTATCCAGTTGTAGCTGCAGTTTGTATACAGATTGGCTTGTACTGGTTGATTGACTGATTCTGTTTGTTCTTTGGTTTGGCTATCTAAGATTGCGCTTATACTGTATTTGACATGTTGCCAGTTTCATAGAGTGATGAAGTATTGAGCAGGAAGTGTTTGTGCTCAATCTGCAACCACATCTCACATAATGTCACACTAGCTGTAATACCAATTGATATATGTAATTGTTAATATCTGTGAATTCTTTCCTGCAATCAGAATTGAAAGTGATATCTAAATAAAGCTATAGTCTACTTCCAGTATATTACTCATTCATCCTGCCATTGGTATATCAATAGTGATGTTGTTACATGTGTTTATGAATGGATGTGCTGAATTTTTTAATAGATGTAATAATTATTACTGGAATATACCTTGGAGCTTTTGTTGGTTTACAGCTCCTGCAATTGGTGCAACATCTTTCTAAATCCTCGGCCAATATAGGCAAGAAGGCGTTTCTTGAAATTGTTCGGATTTTTCGACCTTTACAGCATCGACTTGCAACTTTTAAGTTATATTCTGATGTTACTATCCTCTCTCTGTAAACCACAACAGTGTATATGCAGTTATTTCAAGATAGCTGCTGATTCTGATTCAAACAATAGTCAAGATTTGGAGATTGTCCTTCGGGCAAGGTTTTGTATACTGTTGTGTATTCCTTATCCTTTATTGTTTTGGCTCGAAGTCTAAACTTGCATTTGAAAGTGTGTTAAGCAATACTGATTGCCATGATTTATTTGTCATGGTTGTCTGCATTATTACAATCGTTTACTCCCATGATGAGCAATTGGTCGCAATGTACAAGTACCGTATCATTTGATGCCATTCTAGTTTCCACTTCGAATGAACTTTCTCGATACCTGGCTAATGTATTTGCTTTGAGGTTTCGTAATCCTTTTCTGTATTCAATTACAATATCATACTGCTGCAAACATTCAGCCTGTCTGGTTTATCATCTATTTAGCTCAACTTGTAGCATAAAACAAAATACATTTTGGTGAATACAATAAATTGCGATCTAATGTTAAGTTGCATGAGCCAAATGTCACCAACCGGTTGAGAAGAAACTCTTCTGTTGTATTACTTTATTGTAGAGGTCATAACCTAAATACAGATGCAAGAGTTTACAAGACCAGACATTGTGGGTATATGTGTTACCATCACAAATTGTTCCAATATAACACGAGCTATCACAATCTTGAAGTAGTCTGTATGCATCCTGGCAGAATAGTTTTGATTGAAACACAAGGAGGTTAGTGCTTAACCTGTGGTAAACATTACAGTAATTTATGGAATGCTGCAATTTGTGAATTGCTGAATCCAAAAAGTATTCTGTTGCATATTAGCACGTCTGTGATAGCAGCTGCTGTGCAAGTATAGTTAGTAGTAACATCAGAAGAGAAATTGAAACATTATAGCTACTGATGGATATTATTGTGTGAAATATGGTAACACTTTTGAACTATACCCTGGCCTGTTTCAGAGTCTGATATTAGAGATTTGCATCGATAATAATACCCAGAAAGTTCAATTCTAAGGTGTCAGATCCCTATATGACAATTTCAAAAAACTCATTGTTGAGCTATATACGTCCAGAAAATTTCCTGCTTTTGTCACAGTATTCTGCTGCAGATCATTCGACAGTGATAACTGTCGCACCAATATAAGATATTGATTCCATTTCTTGATATGTGATAATCTGAACCTTGATGAATACAATCAATACAATAGGAAGTACAAATTTGTGAATTTCTGTTGATTTTGAATTTGAATATAGCTGGTCCATTCCTAAGTTCAAAGAAAATTATCCTACTCTCATTTACGTCTAATGTGGTTCTGAATACTGGAAATGTTTTGAAGTAACTGCCATATAAACTTGCCCCAAAGTGACTGATTGACTGACTTTCATGATCGAATCAGCCGTTTGATGTCAGTTCTGGACTGTATCCAGGATAGATGAAAAGGTGTTGCATGTAAAACAACAGATGATCGTGATATCATTAGTGTACACAATGCAGTAGTTCAATGTAATTCCCATTTGGGTGACTCAGGATTGGACCTCCACATTGACTATGTAAGGGTTATATATTCCATGCTGTCCCCATCATATTAATTTAAACTCTTATGACAGTTTTCTTTTTTCACTTTTTGATAAATCAAATACATTAATACAGTATTTTCTAGATTTTTGAGTTCAAATGGATGAATGCATCTCTTTATTACTTGTAATTTGTCCAACTACTCCTAACCACTGATACTAACTGCAGGTGATAATCAACCATTAGCCACTGTGCAGTGGAGGGGATAACCATTATTAAATCTCCGATGTGAATGCAATATAGTTTTAATCCTACTTGATCATGACAGTGTATTATATAGTCCAGATATAACTTTCTATCACTATAGTATTAGTCAAGGTAATTTAGAAAATATTCAAGTCTAGTAGTTGCTACTTGTGGCATGTATTATGTCTGGCAGGATGCTGGAAATAAGGCAACTAAGTTTGATAATCAGATTTACTAGGTCAAAGGCATCAGTTTCCACCTTGCACAACAGGTTCTTTCCAATAAACAATTCTCACAGAATGCTATGCAATTGATTCATGTTGATACTTAAATCACTTACATTAAATAATTTTGCTTCAATAGATTTCTTTGCAGTCAATATGGCCAGTACCTTTGCAGGTTTGGCAATAAGATCAAATAATGTATTGTCAAGATCTACCATATATTATTGTTAAAGTCGTGATTTGGCAAAATGTATAAAAGAGTTGTATATTGATCTATCACCAATTTTGGTTGGGAATATATCTTTGACTTTTATTGCCTTTTTTACAATATTATAAAAGACAGAGTTATTGTAAGCATTGAAAAATTTGATATTCTGATAGAGAATATACTCCAAAGCTTTTTGTTGCTTGATTGTTATCTTTTGACAACAATGCAGTTACACTGAGTAATTAATCTAAGTAAATAGTACTATGTCATTTCTGCATGTGGCATCAATAGTTGAGTAAGAAGATCCTTACTAAACTGCAGTTTCACTCTGCAGGTTGTCTTTAGATGAAAAGAATACTATAAATTGGATACATATTACTGACAATGTGTCAATCTGATTCCACTACTTCTCAATAATCTTACTAAACCATTCAGTCACTGATTCTGTATCCGAATATTCATTGTCTTCAGTAGCGTACAGTTGTTGCTGAGGTAATTTTACTTCAAGTGTGGAATCCCTTAGCTCATCATGCTCTGAATTGAATGGATACAAATTCATGTTCTCTTCTTTCTCTTCAAACTGATATACTCTAGGGTGATTATATTATATGTATTTCATGTCATACCAGGAGCTGATTCTGTCTCCACATTTTGCGATAGAAACAGTTTATTGTTTCCTATCCTTTATTTCTGTCTACCTGCAAGATGCAGCTTTGACCCTGCGTTGTTGCTTTTCTTCTAGCTTGGAATGTTTGCCCATATCCTTTACCTGACATGGGAATATTTTTATTTCAGAGATATGATTTCTTTCTGTAAATCACTGCTCTGGTATTCTTACATCAGATTCCAAAGTATGTGGATTTGTCTTTAAATTTCATCTGTACATGAACTGAGGAGGGCCGTACCGTACTCATGTATTGAAGTGATCCCTGGATTCATTGCATTTTGTGTTGTTCATTGTACTGTGTGATGTTGTTCTATTGTTTCATTATCGGTTTTCCTTATAGAGTTAATTGTATACAGTTCTTGTACAATTTTGTCTGGCACCTAGTCCAGAGATCATTGCTTCAGGCATGTGGTCATATTGATCCTTCACAACATATCCTTGAAATCTGATAAACATATCTTTTATATCTCCATCATACCTAACATGTTCAAGCTGTACTTAGTATTGAATGTAGACTTCTTTGTTAAGAGATTGTGTATTGATTGCTATCTGATCACCAGTTTGTAAATGAGGGTTCTCGCCAGGCCACACTATCTCTTTCCACTAAATATGTCAACACAGTGTATACTTAGCATGTATGATTCCTATCGAAGATATTGTACACCCAATATCATTGAAGTGGGCTGTATTTTTAGCATGATATAATGGTATGGTGGTTCACAAAGTTTCGATCTCATCAGCTTAATTACCAGGGTATCTTTGCAGGTGTAGATTCTATAGTGGCTGATTGTTGTTTGGAATTGCAATTTAATGGACCCTGGTTCATCTTTAGGGAATACCTGCTCTGTTGTTACCCCAGCGATCAACTTTACCAAGTTAACTATTTCTTGCTGGTTATTGTAGTGGCTGTGGTGGTTGTGATAGCTATGGTGGTGGTGGTGGTAGTGGTGGTGGTGGTGGTGGTGGTGGTGGTGGTGGTGGTGGTGGTGGTGGTGGTGGTGGTGGTGGTGGTGGTGTATTACCCTATTGGCCATCATTACCATCATTCTCACATTACTGTCCTCTACCAAATTCTCCCCAACAGGTTGTCAGATTGCTAATGGTATCACTTGTATACAACAGACAAAGAACAGATTGATTTTTAACTATATCATCGGAATGGAATATACAATTCATTGATGAATATATCTGGGTAAGAGCCACTGTAACCAATGGTCATCAATGCAATGTACATTGCTCAAATGAGTATTATTACATTACTTGATGCAGTCTGGTGTTCTGGCAAGGTTTGAAATTTATCACCTGTAGACCTTACAGAACTTTTGAGCTCTGATTTTGTTAGTAGCTGACAATTTCTTGTATCAATGACATTAACCTTATACTCATGACTCTGTTGAGTAGTTTTCCTTGCCTGTAAAGGATTAGTAATTAGTATGACTGCTAGGACTACTTCCAAATGTAGTGTGAAATCATTTTTTCTTTGAACATGTAACATATCTGAGTGGTATTCCCTTGAATCACAACTGCAGCCTGTTAAACAATCGTATTTTACTGTGACTTGATGGTTTTGATCTATTCTGGTATCTCCTCCAGATATACATATTTAATACTTATTTGTTCTCTACTTCTGAATGCTTTGTTAATCATGATCGGCATGGTTGATGTTCTTGTATGTAGAATTTTCAGATGGTATGGAACAGTCAGATGGTTTTTGACAAGCCACTCGTACACATTCTTGGAAGGTTTGTTGTTCATTTGAAATTGCAACGGTGTTCTATCCGGCTGATTCTGTACAATAATCTGGGTACTCAGACTCTGTATCAAGCGAAAGCAATTGGTTTATCTTCAGTGCCTGAAGTCATCTCCATTGGTACTCCCTGCACCATGCTGGGTTTGAACTCACCACCATGAGTAAATGGTACTGCTCGACTCAGCTTCTGGTTGAAGCCAGAGCTTTACACATATGTATGAACTGACTCCATGAAATAACTATTGATTGTGATTGATGGGTAGTCAAGTTGACATGAACATTGTGCTGCCAGATTAGTGAAGTTTCTTTATATATATCACATACAGATTATTTGCAATCTTTTTACATTCATTTTATCTGCCAAAGTTGGTTCAACCTGACTGCAGCATCAATGTTGAAATTGTAAATTACCTCAAATCTATAACAACAGTCTCTCTATGAATACGATGGATACTGTTGTACATCATTTCGTTGCATTTCATTCTCAATTACTTGCTGTGAGCAGAAGCAACAGTCAAAACCGCAGTTATTCATAACATACTTTTGATCTTTGATAATGTAGCAGTATATTTCAGGAAATTTCAGACAGTTTTCAGTATAACAAAGTAGTTCAAAAATATTAAAGTATTACAATGCTACCAACATCCGAATAATTGATATAGCATGTAAAAATCTATATACCACTGCCTATTCAAGTTGTCATTGTTTTCTTGAACTCAACTTCTTGGGTTCATTACCCAGAGCACAGTCCAGTGCATAAATATTCGAAGCCAGATTCTTGTCTTTAATAATCTGTTTAAACTTCTCACGGCGGATCAATCTGATTCCCAGCTGCTGATATTAATTCCATTTAATACCCATGCTTTTTGGACAGTGTAAAACCAGAAACATTTTTTTAAACTGTTCAAGTATTGAGAAATAAACATTTATCAACGGACATCTGGCATTAATATGACTGCATATTGTTATCGATACACTTTGTCAAACTATGGAGGTAATAGTTACATGCTCCAAACAAAATGTATGGCGCTAATTAAAGTAAGTTCTAGTAATATTTCAAGGTATTCATTACTTCCAATAATCTGACTTTGGATTACCTCTAGCAATACTCCTTCTCACTGCCAGAGTGATGTGATATCTTTTTAGTTACATCCTAAGGATGCAACTCCATCAGAAAACAGCACAGAGATATTCTGCTTTCAAAACTACTTATCTGTGTTGTATTTTTGCCATCTCCACTAATCTGTTATAGATGAATCCATGGTACTTATAATGGTTATCATCATTATACTTCAGTAGAGTTAAGCTTGTATTCTCTAATAAAAGACCATTCTTCAAATATTGTTGTGTAATACGTTACTGCTTATAACAGTCATTCTGAGCTGATATATTTCTTTCATCCTGTTCTTGCAATAGAAGCCAGTACACAGACTAACAGTGCTTTATTATATTTAGTTTAATACCTAATCTCAAATTAGATTTATTTGAAATTTCTTCAAAGATTGTATTGGTGGCTATCTGTGGTTTTCCAATGTTTGATATGAAATCACAATGCCTTTCATTTTACTGGCAATGGGTAGGGTCGCTTAAAACCTTCAATCATAAGCTGATGTTGTCAATCCTGCTGTAGATTTTGCCATTGGACATCATTCTTCAACAACTGGAAGATACCTAAACATATCCCTCCATCCTCAAATACTTAGGTGAGAGAAATCCATCTACTTTGACATTGTACATTGTCTACTCAGCAGGGAAGACAGAGTCATTATACCACTACTATGCAAATCCTACTAATCTGATATAATAAGTGTGGTTGATGTGTACCTCTGCTGCTGAGTGTTCTCACATTAAACATATTTCTGAAGGTATAATAGTTAACTTATCAATAATCAAACCACGTCTATAACTATTAAATATTGCTCATTTGTTGAAATTTTGCAAATGTTTCACCCCACTTATAATAACATGACTGACAATCTAGTATTGTCAAGAATAGATGTTTGGCATTAGATAATACGCACTTGTATATCTATTTTATTAGCAATGCAATCTACTAGAATAGAAATCACTGCTAAGGGAAAACCCCGAACATGCTAGAATTAATTATATAAATTCTGAAGATATCATATCGTTATATACAGGCTAATTAATAATAAAATATGAATTGCCAGAGTGTTAAATACTATTTGCCCGTACACTTAGATTTAAACATTAATATTTCACCTCTATTCGATTATTACTATGACTTTAGTACTTTGCAGTATGGCGACACATTGTTCAGCTTTATATTCTAAGCATGGGTACATACTAGCCAAGTATGGTTGAGATTAAAATGAGAATGTTAATTATTAAGATATGTATAATATTGTGGTTACCAGCCATATTGGGTATATAATATAATACAATACTACTTTATTGTAATATTTAAATTATTTAAAATATATAAAAACATTATAGATACTGTATTAGAATACTATCAGTTTCTTATATTATTAAGACTTGAGAGAAGGTAACAGATTGGTAATAATGAGTCATCCTGATTCTAACCAGTACCATTTAGCAAATATGTAATATATATACCTAAGACTGAGTAATATGGAACTGGTAAGTATACTCTATAACTCTAAATAATAAAGCTCTATTTATCTATCTTTCAACTGATATTTCACTGGAAGGAAGTATTTGTGTGTTCTTAGAGTACTATACATTTATACAGTGGAAACTACACAATTATTATCCCTGAGACAAGCCCATTACACCTATTGGAAAACAGCATGAATGCACAACTGAATGCAGTAAATACACAGGTGGTATCTCCATCACTACAATGGTATTGGATAATTCTAGCTAGCTATATATAATTGAATTCTGAATGACTATATATTCCAGATATTAATGCTATACTCCACTATAATATTTCATGCTAAATGATATTATAGACTTATGTCCAGTGGGGATTAGAGTAGAGCTGCTATAGACAATTCATTCCATATTCCTGTGACACGGAATACATATTACATTATAGAAAGCCTTGGAAAGGAAAAGTTTTCAGCTAATATTTCTTTTCATTATGTGCTACTTGATTCTCAGGCCTCATCAGTTTCATTATCAATGGCAGTAAGTATAGTATTTACATTATTGATACATGTGGCTCCCTATACACTGGACATTACTTATAGATTGTGAGTTTAGCTGGTTACCGTAATATTTAACAAAATGGATTGTTAATTATATAAATCAACTATAAACAGTATCTGTTCTTGAGATATGTGTTCATAAGTAGTATATATACTTCACCACTAGAGGTATTTCCATTGAGTATATCTAGTTGTGAGTTGGCAAAATTTCTGGCTATGAAAGATAGAAGTTATTAGATATCTTTATGGGGTCATATATCTATGGGTAAGATACTATTGATATCAGAAATTTGGATTCACAAAATCTACTGATATTTTGTGAAAAAATTTGTGAATTGTCATGCACAATTTCTTACAATGTTCCAAGGTGAACAATCTCACAGTTCTATTTAATTTGGAACATATTGTCATAAGTCAGTCCAAACTGTTACCTTTTGGCAAAGAACATAGTGTATACTCACAGGGTACAAATTAGAAAACCTCAAGATGAAATTAGCATATAAAGATTGGTGTTTTGGATATGGGCAATTTGGTCAATACAGTCGCTGTAGCTTATTATTTGTAACTAATAAAGATTTGAAAATTTCGATTTCATTTCCAGCTTGCTCATTGTGACTTGTATATACAATACATTCAGGAATACATTATAGCATATACATATACATCCACCTGAACTGAATAGTACTTATAGTATGATATAGATTATGAAAGTATCAATTAGTTTCAAAACTACTAAGTTATCAATATTGTAGACTTTAAAGTACTGTAGTAATTGTGGTATATAAAGCTGTCATATCCATTATAGAAAAGTTGATATTTCTAAACTTCTTCTAATCTATACTTAATAACTTATCTGGTACATATCCGCAATTCATACAGGGAATACTCGGAGCCTCATTCCTCTTGCTTATACTGCCATAGCTGAAAGTTTTCTAGTCTATCAATGTGACTGTGGTATTATGGAAGTATGAAACACTGCATTATATATTTGTGTAATAGTTGTTTAGTATTATATTTGTTTTAATATTTCAAGAATTTCAATTAGTTTAAGAAATACTGTGAAACATTCTATCTTACTCATCATTTACCTGTAGTATGTCTTTGAACAATGTCATGTATATATATGCAGCTATCAATAGTTCATACTATTCATGAGCTTGAAATATATATACAGCCAGATGCAAATGTTTAAGTACATATATAGTTTCTGAAATACAGTTTTATTCTCAATGTTTCAACTCACAGAGTGTTCAATATACTTACTTCATACCATTCAGATACTCTGAAGAATCATTTCAGTATACTGTGAAGTTACTTTTCAAATGTACTGAATTGTATACATTTAGCCTAGTGTACAGTATATTTCCCAGTATATGCTATATATACCCAAATATTTATTGTTAAGCTTATTTGGCTATACTATTTCTCTTATGTTTCCCTTTACATAATACAGATAGTTGCTGCACCCTAGAGGTGATTTGTCAAGTAGTAAAAACCTGGCAGTGACAGGCAGATGGTAACAGGTAGGAATTAGAAATTTCACCTTGAACAGTTCAATAGTTGCAATTATATCATTACCACTTTCAGATTAATATAATTGTACACAGTTGTATAGTTGTAGTATCAAATTACACAGCATTAATTTATAACCATTATACTACCATTTGACTTCTATATTGAAGACCTTTGCATTTCAGCTATTGAATTGAAGTTTTGAGTCAACTTTCTATTATACTGGGGCATTTGTGAAAATAGATATATCGATTCTTGTGGATACTATAATTGTATTTCAAACACATCTAGTATTAATTGCAATAAGAGCAAAGTAATTGGAAGTATATTGAAAAAAGCTTGTTAGCAATCTCAATATTCATTCACAGTTTCCACTGTATCTGAATCTTCCAACTACTGTAACTCGCTCACGGTGTTGTTTTCAATATGAAAACAACGTAAATGTACTGTTAAGTTTGAGATTGCTGTTAGAAGTGTAGGATAGTAGTAAGGATTACATCTATTGTAATTGTTCTGCAAAGTTTTCACCTGATTTGAACCTGTTTTAACTGTGAAATATTACTAACAAGTATTGTAAATTAACTATAATGATTATCGACTCAGAACATCACATCTGAATTCCATTTGTGATTTGCTTTGATTTCTGAAAAGTTTGATATGTCTAATTGTCAATATCGATATGATGTCTCAATCTACCACAATGTTTGCACAACTGGTTACTGAGTAAGAGAATTTGTAGCAATAACCTCAGCATTACGAAAACAGTAATTGTAATATTGGTTACTGCAGTAACAAATAAGATTAGTCATTGCCAGTGTTGGTAACGAATTGCTCATGGATTACTGTTAACCAGCATTTACATTCCAGAAATATCATAAGCTAGTAGAATTTATTTGCCAGTATTTCAAGTACTCTTCTGACCATGAGGATGAATAAAGAGAAATTCATATATAATCTTTTCATGCCAAAAATCTCTCATCATATACCATGCATTGACACTTGCTCATCATCTGTCATACTTCTTTGTGCAATATAATTCCTGAATTACAGTTAGATACATTCCCTGTTACAATATTATTGATTTACTAACACTATACTATCTAATATCACTATATATCAGACTACTTTATTATTACACTAAATAATCTCACTACTACTATCAACTACTATTGTACTATTTTTATATTTTGCAATATAAACCACCTTTTGTATCAAATCCATCACTTGCCATCAGTAACAATTTCAATTCCCAGTAATTTTATAACTTCAACCTTTTGCCCCTTTTAGTTCCTGAATCTTTCTTACTCATTTCTAATAGTCCTAGCTCCCTACCATATTGTTGCTAACGTTTATAGATAGCTATAAGTGCATTGACAAACTTAACTGGTTGTCAAGTCAGACATTCTAAGACCCTCCATCGGATCGCATATTATATCATTGATGAAATCATATAGTGATATTCATTAATCTGTAGTTTGTTCTGTTCTGTTCTTTGAATCTCCCTAGGCAGGTATGGGGGAACATACTGTCCACAGTTTGGAACATCATGTGCTGAATTCCCAAATCGAGTAACTTGCACTGTATGAATTTGATATAAGACTGACAAGCTAAATACATACACACTTGGTACTATCTGTCACATCACAGCATAGAATTCAAGATGTTCCCAACTCAAGTTATATAATAGTAAAACTAATTATTTATGTATTGCATTGTTTCATACCAAAAGTTTCACAGGAATAATCGAAACTAGATTGTCCAACTAGTCTGTAATAGTACACCACAAAGTTTAAGTCTAGCGTGTTTCCATTCTTGGATAGTTATGGATATTTAAAGTAATTTGATTTACCAAATCTCCTTTAACTGTATATAGGTTTCCAAATATTTTCTCTGTATTTATAAATCTGATTGAGAGATTTATACTCTGAACTAAGAATGTTAGCATTAAGTTGGTAGTATTCCATGACATGTTATTTGCTTTCAATAATTCAAGGAATGATCACTTTGGCAATTCTACTGTCTGTTGCATATAAGGTCTCAAACATATTCCCCTATACCAAAGTTTATCAATTCCAGGTAACTATCTATTTGTATGTAGAATGTTGTTGATAACTGTCTTTCAACCACAAGTCATTCATACAGCGGGCCACAGAATATCAGTATATCATGTTAGGCTTAAACCGACACAATTGCTGAATGCTATTGATTAAGTCTCACCAGCTTGTAAACCAAAATCTCACCCAGTGCAGTCATGTTTTGACTACTCTCATTTGTGAAGATGTGTTGCAGTTTTGATAGTCACTTAAGTACAACAAGAACTGGGTCAACGTGATTACATGCTAGTCGCTGCAATTTGGAATCAGCTGATATATATTTCTTAGGCTTTGTAGGTACCAGTGGTGATTATAGCACTCAGAATATTGCAAGTTATGACAATGTAAGTAGTTTTCTGCAGTGGTAATATTGAATTAATTGATGGATATTCTGTTTTACCATCTCATTGGCCAATTGTTTATAAATATCAATTGTTCTCCAAGCTAATTCCGTGAGAATAGAGAGGGTTTTATTATGGCATGCTTAAATTATCCTTTATTGTGATTTATTATACTCTGGCAATTATAATCTACCTGTATATAATACCCTTGCTACTTCAATCATTACTTTCATTACTGCAATTATGACAACTGCTACTTTCTTCAATCGGAGAGAAAACTCTATCTGGGGAGATATCAATCCTGTAAGGATAAATGGAATAATTAGGAATGGATTAATTGCTTATCAATTATAGACGGTTTGTAAATCAATTCAATTGTGCTTGAAAATTCTCCAGATTTAGATCAATCAATTCCATGTTCCTCAATTCTTTATTCTACTGCCTCACTTTCAACAATTTCACCAGATGAACCTGTGTAATCTTCGAGATCAAGAATTTATTTTAAAAGCAACACACTCTACCAATTCAGCCCACTGAGTTGCTATTTGTTCAAAAGCTAGTATTATATACTTCACTACAACTCATTATAATCTGTACATAATGAATCAGGATTGAATACTCCTCTATATTCAAATTTTGATATAGCAGTTCATTTATAGAGTTAATTACACTCGTAATTCCCAGTGTGCAAATAGTATATCTGCAGCTGGCTGGGCAATTGGACTTTGAGAAATATACAATCGAATGTGAAAAAACTTCATCTTTGAACTGTGACCTAACTCTAGTGCGGATGAATTGCAAGGAGTCAGTTTCAACAATTACTAATATACTATAATTTGAATGTTAACTAATTAGGGTCGATATAAATATGTCCATATATACTTTAAATGTCAAGTTTTGTTCATTTTCCCAGATCAATGGGTAAATCTTCTATATCAACTTCGTCATCTGCTCTGATTTCTCAGACAACTAATAAACTACAGCTTGAAATCAGCAAATCAATACCAGTAGGTATTACAGTTCCAAACAATAAACAAATTGTTCAATTGTAGGTGTCAATTTCTCACACGGATTTTTTTTATTATCTTGTAACAACCTGAGTTTATTGTAATACATTTGTCAACAGGCTATATTACAGATACTTTAGAGTACTCACATACATGTACATTTCTTTGATTGTATGAACAAACAACTTGTTGGCAATCAGTCCATTATCTACTCAATTCATTTGCTGTTTCTCCCCACAGAATTCCTCATATTACAATATTAATGGAGTACTTAGAAGCTATATTATCAGACACCTCACTCATGAAATCAAAAAGTATAATTGGAAATGTACCATCACTTTGATTGTTCCAAGTCTCACATCTATAGACCCAAGCATGCTAACACTGCATTCCAATGGTAATTTACATTTCACTCCTGTCTTAACATGATATAGATAGTTAGGTTCACATTTATTCAGTATAATATATCACTTTATCTATTGAAATATATTTTACGCTTTACAAATGAATTGAAGGGAGTATTACTATTCAATTCTTCTAGTACTGATATTTCTGTAATTTGTGGAAAATTGCAACTTTGAAACACATTTCATTGAAGAGGATGTAGAAGTGGTAAGTTGGGGTAATGGATGACATTGTAATATTTTCCATATATAACTGATAAGCCATTTCTCATGGAAATTAGTTTGTACCAATGATATCTAAACTGCAAGTTACTAGATCACAGTCCCACCATATGTCCATAAAATGGAATTGATAATTCCGGCTCAATAAAATGGAAACTGATTTGTGATTATATTGTTGAATAATGGTAAACCCTGCTATATTGACTTTTTACCACATGTTCAAGTGTGTATTCATAGTGATTCATTTTTCAAATGCATTATTAATGTTATCAAGTAATACATTGACTAATAACAATCATCATATTCTAACTGTTTGAAGAAAAAAAACATTATGGAAAATAACATATTTCTTCTGAAATGGTTGAAGTGGTTAGATTAGTAGTGCTAGTATTTCCATTGGTGCTTTAGATATTGGCTGTTGAGGTGCTTCCGAAACTCCCTGCACTACAACAGGTTTATTATATCAATAAGTCATATAATCATTGTTCTAAAAGTATCTTTGTTGAACAAAAACATTATCTCAATATTATGTTGTTGCAATCTGGAACTCCAAAAAATGCTAGGATAATATTGAAGCATTATAATCAACATTGGTACCTGTTCCTTATCATTTGAAATTATTATTGAAATTGTGGGATAATGTATCATATCCACTAATTCATTAAGCCTTTAATCCTTAACCACAACTACCTCTGTGATTTTTGTTTCTTTACCAGAATTTATCAATCGAAAGCAAATCTGAAAAAACACCACCATTCACAGTGGTATCACAATTAACCACTGCATGTATCTTTATCCCTTTGTTATTTGTAGTTAATATGCAAATAGCTAACAAGTGTTTTCCATCAATTGGTTCGTTCAGGACTTCTACTTTGCATTTTGAATATCATGATATTTTGAAAATAGAGTAATATAGTTATATTGGAAACTGTTCTGTTAACCAAAATGCAATTCTCTTGTAATTAACCTAATGTTTGTTAGCTATTCTAGACAATCCACCAGTCTCACCAGTCATTTCTACTTTCACTAGTGCAATTAATATTCCATAAGTCATTTTCCTTGCTGTACTATGTGCCTTTCTGTTTGTAAACCCACCACATTATAAATACCTTCCATCTATATACCTTTGTGCTCTTTTCTTCACAGACAACATCATATTTCCTGCAGAGAGACAATTGAAGCCTGTTCAGTACACCTAGCAATACATCAAACGAAGCTATAGAAGAATCCATTGTCATGGGTGGACATCATGACGAAGCGTTGTTATCTACTGACGCGTCAATTGTTGGTGCTTTCATGACATGTAATTGTTCAATCTGATTGACTCTCTAGTGCTATGTTTCCACACAGGGAAGTATTGTTAACAGCAGCTTTGAAAATTGGGGAGAATTCTTTATTAGTTCAGTAGAAGAAATATTTACAGCATTATGTCATACCCAATTGGTCCAAGCAAGATTGGCAGTGACTACTTCAATGTTAGTATAACACTGTATTATATTGAGGATAATTGCTTCAATTGCATGCATTTTGAGGTCTGTGATTGCTACTCATTTGGGACCCTCTAAAGCAGCTTCCAGAAGTTGGAATAAATCTATTGGGTATTGGAGGGTAAATGTAGTGTGTGTATTAATAGTGAAGGAGTATACCTAGAGATACTTACAGTAATCAGCAGAATGAAGAATTCATGACTGATGGCTATTTGGTATAATGTAAGGTTTGTATGAGATTGCCCACTGTAAGTTGAGACTTTACGACTGCAACTATATATTGTCACATTCCAAATAGTCTGTGGAGATCAGGAATTTCAGTCCTATAGACTCCTAGGCAGTAGTTTACACAAAGTATAGTATTAATATTTATGTTTTTGACTACAACTGGTACGAAACCATTACTTCTTGGCTGGATTCGCAGGCATTATAGGTTTTATAAGCCAAATGTGTTTGAAGCTGTGTCAAGATCAGTGTTAAGGTCAGGAAATTAGAGTTTTAATCAATTTGTTTCTTGCGAAGTACAATCTCAACTTGCATTATAATATGGTTGCAGTGAAAATTGAAACAATGACCCATGAAGAGTTTCGCCATCACCTGGTATTACTGTATTTATTGCTAGATGTGGTTTTGCCTCTATACATTACTCATGGTAGTAGAGTATCACTAAAGCAGAAGCCGACCATTCAGAAATCCAGTAAAACTGTTCTTAAATTGATTGGATGTGATTGACTTCAGCTGTAATCTTTCAAATTGCCCAATGATGTCTCAGTCATGGAATGAGATGAGAGTGATTGATGCTATGATGTCAATTTCTAATAAGTATGGAATAATGAATTCCGCTGAGTTTCCAGTAGCCACCATAATAATCAATATCAGAAGGTGTGGTAAATCCAGATAGCATGAAAATAAATGCAGCCCCATTTCAATTTCGTTTTGTTGGTATATCTGATATCTATCTAACTCGTATTTCAACTTAGTCACCCTAAAAATATTCACTCAGACAAGAGTGTCCCTAGTCACAATTGCTAAACTAACTAATAATAAACTCCAAATATTTGATTTCATATTTTGGTATATCAAATTAATCCAAATATTGCCTCTGCTTGCTTGGGTTACTATTACGCAACATAAATCCCGAAAATATCCCACATTAGATTGCACCCACAACAGTTTTGATAAGATTCTGCTAGTATTGTGGGGATATGATCACTGCTGGCAATTACGGTTCTATGTTGACATTTTGATATAAACTCAGGCAATCATGCAACAATACATTAGCCATTCAAAAATCATTACTTAGAAGTTCCAAAGAGATTAATTAACCAGAATCGATATAAGTTCAGACAGATATCAAACTTGAGAAATCATTACAAATAGTTGATCAAATAGAAGCAAACCCACACTGACATACAAGTTGCTGCTGAGGAAGTCCAACCTGTAGAGAAACAAGACTTGGGATAATACTTTCCTCTCAATATTTGGTAAAAGCAAGCTCAATATCAGATTGGTTGGTAGATTTAGTTTAATCTACTAAGGCTGATTGCATTAAGATGATAGTAGGAACAAAATGTAACTAGCAACAGCCAGACATGGAAGATTATATTCAGAAATAAGATATGACGGTTGTGATGATTTTTGAAGTTGTTAATTTCCATTATTATGAACTGAACTTATTTAACACAATTAAAATGAAACCATCGAACAACTCTAATTTCCCTTTGTCTCATATCCATCCAATGCTTCAGAATTATTGTTAATACTCTATTTTCATATAATTTTTGAACTATCCTTTGTCATACAAGAAATTGAACTTGTATTATTATGCCAAAGGCAAAGTATCAACAACACAGTATATCTGACCACATACTTTTTCTAGAAGACAATACAGCTACTACTTTGAATCATTATTGAAGTACTTTCACATCTCATAATGCCAATCGCATTATTTACAAATGTTTGTTACTTTCTAAAAGTAGTACACTTCATCAGTTGTAGCCAGTTTCTGCAATCACCGGGTATGGGACTAAGGTGATCTGTTTACTAAAAGATAAATCATAGTTGTCTAATAACATATTTATAAAAAGCTGGGTTAGAGAATGTGATGTAGTTGGTTTCCCAATGGTCAGTGAGGTCAAACAAGCAGTCAATTCAGAATTGCCAGCTATTTATAATTATGTATTGAAATGTTGTTTTTGTAGCATTCTATCTACAGCTTCAGATTGAAATCCTTTTCAAATCTCAGTTGTATTTCTGCAGCAATTGCAAAATATTTGCAATGTGATTTAAAGTATTTGAATGTTGTATATATATGTACCCTTTGCCTTGCTGGGCCAATCTGGAACCAGATAAAGTACATTTCAAAATATTTGAATTAGTGTTTTAGAATTCCCAGTTCAATCATATTCTGTAGTATCTACTTTTCTTAATTCTCGTTTATTGCATTTACTACTCAGCCTTACTTACTTCAAATACAGTCTATTGAAACAGCATGGCAGAGTAATGCTTTCCGCAATCATGGTTTTCCCAGTAATGATGGCTAGTGTCATGGTGTTAGAATCTTGCCATGTTCGAGTTTTATAGTAAATGACTTTATTTTGTTGCAGTGGTATTCTACACCAGTATATAATTGTCTGTGTAAACAACTTGGTAACTATAGTTTTCAACAACTGTATGCAACCACTGGCAGATGGATATTAGGTTTTCAAGATCGGCTTTCTACTGTGACAGTTGTATTCGTATGATCTGTTCTGGGTCTGCTGTTGGCTCAGGGTGGTAAACAGAATCATTCGAAAGATAGACTTTAGTACATCTGTGCTACTTTTGATTTGAATTGAAAGGATACATATATACTTATATAAGGTGCCTGAATGTAATACCCAGTCTGAATTACAGTATATTCTGGTGATTGTGAAAATAGTTTCATGCATATTATAAATTCTGACACAGTATAGTATATCGACTGACTTGGTAGTGCTTTAATATTTGGTTAGATGTAGATCTGCAAAATAACACTTGAAGTTACTAAGCTGCTATCTGGAGATACTGCAATAAATTGTAGTCCCTGATGGTAACATAGCACATATTACAAGAATTGATCAATGAATGGAATATATCATCAATGATTCGGATAATACAAACAGTTAGTTTCAAGTGACTGTGATACATTCTGATCTATCCATATGAGATTAGCTTCTGCAATTGATACTTGGAAAGTATATTATACTATAGTAATTGATTATAAGTTCGCTAATATACAGACTGCATTTTGTATTCAAGTAAAATATTGATCATTGTTTGAAGTTTACTCTTCAATGGTACTGTGTAGCAGTTTGGTAGACCAACTGCTGTTGTTGATGTCTATAAGAATGGATTGAAATTGTATTAGTACGTTGTAACAGTAAGATTTCAATACACAAAGCTTCGTGGTATCATATTCAATACAGACAACAACAGACTTGAGTACTTGACAATAGTTTCCTTATGAGTAGTGTTAGCAATGGTTCTGGACTGTTACTGTGTGACCGAACCCAAGTTGAAACTGAATTGTGTCAATCTTGGCGGTCCAGATCATCACTACACCCATACTGGCATATCCGATGCACTTTCATGGCAATATTTCAATCTGTCCTAATAAGGCAGATTGTCAGTGGATCACCCAGCGGATCTGTCTGTAGATTCATATAATGCTCTTGTTTGTGCTGTTTAATAATAGTACCTTATCAAAATTGCTTATTCAACATCCTGGAATCTCTGTTGGATGTATTGCAGTTTGCGATATCAATAATGTTGGAATCCGTGTTTTTCCTTTAACATTATATAGATTTGCCTATAAGAATGGTCAATAGTTCTGTTATGAGTTTAAAAACCAACACGATGCTTTCATTACCCAATATTCAAAAGCAGTCATTATTGATGCTCCATTGATGCTAATTGTCTTGATGGGGTAACATTGATGTCATGCACTGTATTGCTTGAACAGTTCACCATTCCTTCGTATATAACTTATTGCCACATAGCTACACTTAGATTTCCCTAGATCCAACACCAAAAATTAATGACGTTCCATTGATGCTCAGTATCAGAATCAGGCAGGTAGCATGTCGATTTTGTCTTTGCTGCTAATGGCAGCCAATATCTCAACAATGGATGTCTGTGACAAATCACCACTTAGATTACACAATATGCAAAGCCAAATATCGTTGATGTGCCATTGACGCTCATTTTCAGAATGGAGCAGTGACCATAATGCTTTCTCATTTGCCTATAAAGGCTCCCAATACATTGGTTCTGCACAACAGCAACTAAATCACATATCTATTACTTTACTTACAAGACCAAAAATCTTTGATGCTCCATTAACACTCATTGTAACATACAATCCATTCAAAATCTACTGTCATCGATAATTGTGTTTATAATTATTCAAACAGAGTGGTGTCTGTTCCGCATGATTGAGACTCACCACTTTGGGCAATCTGAGCTGAGTAATATCCTTGCACCGGTTGCTCTCATTCTATTAAAATATATTCATCTTGCTAGATGATTCATTTCACCCATTGTACTATAAATTATCAACCAAAATTCACATGCGACTACTCACTATTCTTCCATACTATTACTCAAAATGTAATGCTTGGTCAACCAACATAAAGAACCTGATGAAAATAAATTGACACATTGTATCTGACTTTTTCTGGTTTCCCATATTCCGCCTCCTATCCCTTGCGCTGACCACAATCAACTCCTGTTCAGCTGGTATCTTTGACCTCCAGATTAGCCAAATCAAACCAGGTACAATAGGTTCAGCACTCACATCATACTGCTCTGGGCTTTCTGGAACCTCGATGCCATTGTCTAACTCAATATCTGATTCATTGTCTGCCTCCTTGTCATCTTCAATCCCATTTGGATTATCCTAGTCACCACCCCAGTCAAGCCAATTTTCAGTGTCCGAAATGCTGGCAGGTGCACAACCATCATCACATTCCGCTGGATGACAGTCGATTCAATGTAGTCTGTGGACAGTTAATTGTTGAGTTCATCCTTCAGGGAGGTCCTTTGCATACAAAGCTGGTGGCAAAGGTCATCCTTCCGACAATTTAAATGTAGCCTCACCATCATGTTGAATGGTTGACCAGAATGCATTGACGATCTCTTCAGTGTCTCAAATGTATCTTACAGCTGTCAGTTGCTTGTGTTGAGTGCAAGAGTCCTTCGGTGTAGCACATTGGTATTGGTGGCCCTGCCACATCTCCACAATGTTGCGGACATTGGCCATTCTTTGCACTTGTCTATCCTCTGCCTGTTTCATTATTTTAAAATCATGTTCAGTTTTCATCAAATCTACTGTTTGGTCATTGCCACCCATTATCCCATATTTTGCAAGAGCAAACTGCTTTACAATAACCAATTAGCAAAGGGTTTCACATGTGGGTTTCGCCTTGATTGAGCTGATAATGTCTTGAATGGGGGAAAAACTGGCCTCCACTTCAACGCCATGAGGTATGATAGAGACAATATTGTGTGCCACATTAGAGAGATCAGCGTACTTTGAATGTGTGTTCTCTTGTTGCGGCTGCCAGTTGGTGATAATCCGTATTCCAAATGTTCAGCTACTCTCCCTGTGGTCAGAGTGGTAATCATTGTGATTTGGATTCACTGGCCCCCAGTTCTTTTGTGATTGTGGTGGTGAATTCAAATTGAGCCTTGCAGCTGACAATAAGTATGCTGTGCAATTGCTTTGGCCAAGAGTCGTTCAGCCACAGATTTAGGCATAAGGTAATCTTCTTCTTTATCGCTGGACAAATTATACAGATGAAATGAATATTTACCAGATCCAAAAGCTGTTGGAAAGGGGTAGAGATTGCTGCTTGGTACTCTTCTGGAGTTAATGACAGGATAACTTCTATGTTTGGCACAGTATTCATTCTCCATATACCTTCGAAATGCCTCTTGGTATTGGGCAGTATAAGAAGTTGTATCCTTTGGAATACTATGAATTTCCTTTGCCCACATTCTAGAAGAATGCAATTTCAGGAAAGGATTAAGGATGTGGGCTGAAATGTGAAGCAGAGGAGGAGTTGGATTAATATCAGCACAATATTTCGACGGCTTCTGTCACACAAACTTCTTGGCAAAGTATATGTCATCTGTCGATTTGCTCTTCTTCTTAGCTAAAGCTCTAATAATGCCATCCAGTTGATTGAATATGTCATTGTAGACAGTGATAACCTAATGCAGAGTATCGATATGCCTAGTGGAGATCTATTGGTTTCAGTATTGGAATTGCCATAAAACTTTCATGATATACGTGACAATCATCGATTCATCCAGCGTTGCGAAGAGTTGCTAGCTATCACTGTATTTTGGATTGTTGAGCCACTCACAGGTGAATTCTTGTAACCAGTATGCTTCCTCATGCAACTCCAGTATTGAATTCCAACATGTTGTTTCATCCATAATTGGTAGCACAGCGATTCATATATTGGCTGTTTGAAAGTCATTGGACTCATTTCGATGACCTGGTGTCATCATAATTAATACAGCAAGCATTGAATGCCATGTGCAGGTCAGTTTCAGGACTTTCACAGTTTCTTGAAATACATACTTTCTCAAGTACCTTTAATAAACCTGGTCTAATGGCCGATATCTTGTTGATTATAAGATTGCCCACCTTTTGCAGTGTTTAACTCTTCCCAATGTCTATGCTTTCATTCTGTCCAAATTGCTGATCGTGACCATCGGCTTCCCAACACTTTATATGGCCTTTTGCATCAAGACTGCTCATGAATGCATCTTCACCCAGCTGAATGTCATGCCCCATGCAGGGTATGTGGTTTCTGAATGCAGGCAACTCGCTTCCAGAGGGCTCAAAGGCTGCTTGTAGTGCCCCAGTAATCAAGTAGTTTGACGAAGCATGGTCAGTTGTATTTCCATGTAAATGGCTGTTGGTATGCTCATTACAATCAAGTACTGCCTTCCAAACCACTGTACTCCTTGCTGCAGTATGTTGACCTTTGAGCTATTATCTGTAATTAGCTTTCAAAATATAACAAGAATAGGGTATCAACCTCATTGAAAGCGATTTGTACTTCTCGCCAGGCCGAGGGTCAATGCATATAGTAAGTAATGACTGACATTATGGCTAATTTGTTTGTTGATGTCCACCCATCTAAAGCTAAACTGTCTTCATCTCTTGACAGCAATTGTTTCTTAATTGCATCCCCTGCCCCTGAATAGTCTCTCCAGCAAATGTTGCCAAGAGTGCTGGCCGACTGTTGCACCTGTTCACTTGATAATGTCATATATGACCTTTCTCGCTTAAGGTGTGATATTGCATTCCACGATTTATGAACCGAAACAAATTCTAACATGAGGTAGCAATTCCAGTTCTCTTGGTAAAATTCGGCATTTACAGAACCCTTTGCTGAATGTTCAGAGTACTCTGTCTGTCAATTCATTAGATATAATCAACATTGAAATGTCGAATATGAATTTCCTTTGAGAACTTTTCATTTCAATTCCTCAAATTTTTCGTCTCTTCAGTATGGCCAATACTGTTTCATCAACTGTAGGACTACTCAATTCAGTAACTTCGGATTATATAATTGCATTTAACATTCAGATGTGGGCTCTCACCTGCAAGTGATTCGCCATTGAGATGGTCCCATGTTCTAATTGATGGCAAAGAACATGATGGCAAAGAATACATATGATGGCAGGGCTACAGGTCTCCTCAAATGTGCAGTGGAAATAGAAACACCATGATGGAACATGTCTACAATTATTCCAAGCAATAGATTGTATTGAGCCCAAATTTATAGAAGCCAACCAAGTATCGAATGTGATTTGTAATGCATGGTCGCTCCAATCACGATTAGAAACACATTCATTTTTGGAAGACATTATTTCGTCCCGTAACAGGGTATTTGAAGATAACGTACCCGACATTGCAATAGGAATTTGGAAGCTACATCCTTTGACGAGGGAGTCAGTTGAAAGTTATGTTTTTTACATGTGGAAAGCTGGTTTTTAAATAGTACCTGTAGAGGTAGGAGTAAGAAATAAGTACGACTTGTGAAACATTACATGCATATTTGTAAAGTCGAATACAAAGACATATTGAATAGACAAACTGTTAAAAACTGAATTTTGGATCAACGTGATGCAGTTTGTTGCTGTGTACCTTACTGAGCTCCAACAAATCGCATTGAGCCTCCATTGATGTTCATTTTTAGAAGACAGTAGCGATATAGTCACTAGCACAGTTACACATACAGGTGGCCAATATTTTGATTATGGGTTAATGCTGATTGGTTTTTATTTGATTCTTACTGTATTCACTCTAATTATTGTTTGACACATCTTTAGACAGCCCCTCCACCTCCCGGCAAGCCAGCAAGATGGTGAAGCTCCCATCTGTTACCCATCATCTCCTGTAGTGTTAATGCCATTGCACAGCAGTTAGATTATCCATGATGCAACAACCAAAATGGTTGACACTCTGTGGGCAGTCATTTTTAAGAGGTGGTAGCGATATTGTTGCTAGCAACATTGCCCAGCAAGGTGGCCAATAGTGTAATTATTGGTTAATGCCGTGGTAGAGCCTATTGATTATGTGCGATGCAAGACCATAAACATTTGACACTCTGTTGAGGCTCATTTCTAGGGTGGGGCAACAAGCCTGTCTTGTTCGGTTGTACCTGTAAAGACAACCATTGCTTCCACTTTGGAAGGATGTGACTATGAAGCCTTGTGATTGCCAAAAGTGTAAGACTACAAATCATTGATGCTTGATTGATGGTCACATTAAAGACAAATTAACAGTCATTATATGCTGAACTATAATTCGGAAAAATGAATATAGTCATTATCAACAGCCTATATATCAGTTCTATGTGTGGTCATTTGCATCCAAAAGCTTCAAGGCCTCTCAATTTCTAAGCTACCACTATTTAGTGTGTGTAAGTGATGAATGACAGAGGCCTCTCTTGATTCAGCCCTTCTGGCCGGCATTTTAGAGCATATAGTTTCATCCACTTGTTTTTGACAGATGTTGGCCAACTTCCTCACCTTCATTGATCAAGCTCCTTTTCCTAAATTTCCATTGTCTACCTATATAAGAGAGTTTCAAAATCTTGACCATTTGCACCAGGTCGAAGCAGTATATTAGGCTGATGGATACATGGATTAATGCAGCATGTTGGTCGTCAATAATTCCGGTTTACGTTTCACATTGACTTAAATTTTGTGATTAAATATCATCGTAAATTTGGTTGTTCCATTCTCACTTATCAGTAACAGGCAGGACGGGACAAAGTTCATGAGTTGCAGTCTAGAGCTTTCGCATGGCACATACAACCACTCCACAGGCACAGACAAATCATCATGTGTCACAATTTCATTATTGAAATCAAGAAGAAGCTGACATGAGGCACAATACATGTACGAATGGGTTTCCAAACAGTTAGGTGGTCAAAAATTGGAATTTTCTTATGTACCACTTGGGTGAAGTGGGAGGTGTCACCACCTCGTCGTTTGAATCTGACTTCAATGTGGCAATTGACTAGGGATGCTTTATACAGGTATGACAGCTGATGGGTTCTACAGGTTTCACTGCCTTGATTGCTGACAATTTGGGTACGGTATTGGGTGCATGAGACGATGTGTATTCGTCTGACTGTAGTCTGCATCAACCAAGCCTCATATTACTACTTCCTGCTCGGTCAGTCCCTTGCGGCATATACAATTTTTGGGGAATGACATCAATAGTCACAATCAGCTCACCAAATGTTGTAGGTGTTGATGTGGCTGGAACCTTTTCTGTTTTCAACTAAACATCTGCTGGAACCTTCAAGTCAGCCATCCCATACTTCATATCTGTGTGACAAAAACCATAGACTGAGTTCCCCTATCCCAGTTGTGTGGATTCATCAATCATGATTAGCATCTGCCAAAAACAATCTATAGGTTGTGGTACTGTTTTGGAGATTGCACCCATCACCCAGCTGGGTTCATCATCTTCATCCGGCAAGCCCAGCTCTGCAAATTCTTGATCATCTTCATTATCTTCCCCATTCACCTCATCTTCAGAACTTATGAGATTGCTCAGACTGTCTCTGATAGTATTACACTTCTGGTCACTTTATTTTTGGGCTCTCAGGTTGTAAATCCTGCCTCATCAGCATTTCTCATATCTTCCTGATCTTGCTTAATTGCTCTCTCTGCGTCTTCAACTTGCTTTCTTGCCACAGCAGTTTCTTTATCCACATACTCCTGGATGGATTTCTCTTTCTCTTCATTGCCTAAAAAGTGGGTCTCACTTTCTATTACCGCAGCAAGCATCTTCTTTGAGCCTATGCTGCGCAATGCTCATAGGGCTCGGACCCTTTCAGCTTCCAGGATGACCATGCCGTCATTTGATCGATGATGTTATCGTGTGGATCGCTGGATATACTGGGTGTATTGGACTGCAAGAAGTCATGAAAGGTTCTTTTTCAAATTATTGACCATTGTATTGTCTGTTGATGTTGTTGTTGGGTGAAATGTTGGATGTTGCATGATATGGACAACACAGAGCCAAGCTGTGCCATTTATGTCAAGGTTGATATGTTTCATCAACTTGAACAAAGCAAAATCTACATTTAACCATTTGTACATTTGGAACAGTAACATTAGCCTCATAACAAGACTTCATTGTTGGCTTCTGTTTCATGTAACATCCCAGGGATGTCTTGAGACGATATTACCAGACGTCCTTTCTGTCGAAGAATTAGCTGTTTATATCTCCAGAACATGAGATTTCAGCTGTTGTTCACATCTAATTATCCCTGTAACCAAACAAACAACATCGGACCAATATGCGCAAATCACGGGATGATGGAAAGCCCCCTGCAATCTGTAGCTATATGCAGTAGGATTCATCTTTAGTGGAATGTACAAGTTGGCTGTTACTCATTCCATTTCAACTTGAAGGAAACAATGTAGTCCTCAGAACTTCCCACTTCTTTTCATTCTCATCGTCTTCACCATTCCACACTGGCCAATCATGGCTCCACAAACACCAAAGCAAGACACATGCTGATCCGAATTGAGCTGACAGTCAGGGGCTTCATTTCATGTGCCATCTGCCTGGACAAAGCAGCAACCTACATACATGATAGTCCGCTGTGACACTGCCAATGTAGCCTCCCAAATTATGACCCAGGACACACATTCAAACAAGGTCAGTAACACCCGAAACACCGCAAGTAAGATGCACAATGCAATACAATGTGATGAAATCCATGATGAGGTAGACATCAGGCAACAAAGTATATACTGGACATCTAGTATACAGTGAGAGCTATATGACGAGTTTTGCTCTGTCCATGAATGGTACCCTCCATGGTCCAGCAATGCACTTGTGGGTATAGTCCGCAATATCAAACAGCATGAAGTTATCAGCTCTGCGATGTTTGCATTTGAATTTCATGAACAGCATTCCTGAGAGTTGATGAAAGAGGCATTAAACACCTTAGAGGAGGTTATGGAAGCTTATATTGTAGAGGTAATAGCTGAATCTAACTTTTAGAAGCTGTAACTACTTTCTTGTAGGGTCTAAACATGTCTGCTACTTTGGCAAGGCAAGGAGGTCGGATACAGCTTGAACAGTCCAACATGCTCCTTGCCTGGAATATGGCTAAATTGGGCGACGGAGGGTTTTTGTACACAGCAATGGAGGAAATACAATACCTGATCACAAGACCACATGGAGAAGCCCAAGAGGTGAGGAAGGGTGGAGTTAAGTCTCCAGGGCATGGAGAGATGAAGTCTGCAACAGAAAAACACCCACCAATGGTTTGTGAAAATCAAATTGACAGCTGCCTTCTCTATGAAAATGGCACTGCAAAGAATACACAGACACAGTGGAGGGGCAACAGAACGGGTGCACCTCCACCAGACCAACCCAGAGAGCTTACACCAGACCCAATGCCAACTCCACCCCGAAATCAACCTGCCCTACATGGTGACAACAAGGAAACTCAAGGTTCCTAACTCGATGGTATGTGTCCTGGATGTGTGTATATACATACTCCACTTCCCAATACTTCATCTGTCAATCCTGATAAATATGCCAAGGATTGCAAGCATAATTTAGATGTAATTCCTAATTTGCTCACCAATGAAAGAACATCCACTGGTTAGTACACCATCTGCTGTGTGGATTTGCAGCAGACATCGATTTGCAGATGACCGCAGCCTATTGAGTGAACCTGCAAGTGGAGATGAGCATTTATAGAAAGGGACGGAATTTTGGATTGTATTATTATCGATAATTTGCAGACACTATAATGAATATTTTAATAGATATATTAATATGTATTATTAAAGAACAAAGTAGTGATAAAGGAGAAAGTACATGAAGATGATGGAAAGGCTGCGAAAACACCATTAATGATATATTATACCAATTGATATAATGGCACATTGCAGATACGTCCGGGGTAAAATCAGTGTCAACAGAGTGTAAACAATTTGTGATCTTATAAATCAGTCGATTAAACAGTGATTTGGCCATTGTTAAACATAATCAAAGTATTGGCTGCCTCTATAGGCAAAATAGAAAGTGACATGCTCTCTGCCCCATCGTGAAAATCAGTGCCAAAATAGTGTCAATGATTTTCAGACTTCCCTCTTGGGTAATCTAAGTGGCACTTGATTGCAGGCATTAATAAACAAGGAGATGGTAACAGTTGTGGAAAATTAAGCAAGGCATATTCCGAGAAAAGCCTCCTGGGCAGTAAGAACTTATTCCGTTCCCAACACCGAGACTATGTGGTCATGAGTGTTTTTGTCTAGAACAACTATCAAAAGTTCATATATAGACAATAAAGTCCACATTGCACTTAGATGAATGATGATGCAAGGCCTAAAATTGTTGACGTTCCATTGATGCTCATTTTTTAGAGATAGTAATGATATTTTTGCTTCCATTTTTGTCCATAAAAGCAGCCAATACATGAATTTTGCATCCCCACGACCAAGTTTCATATTAAATACCTGACCTACCAGACCAAAAACGGTTCACACTCTGTAAATGCTCATTTTGAGAATTCGGTATGGAGCTTGTCGCTTTCACATTTGCCTATAACAGCAGCCAATACTTCATTTATGAACATCTGCACCCAATTGCCACTGCCATTACTTACAATGCAAGACCAAAAATTGATCACCCTTAGCTGATGTTGATTTTCAGAATTGGGTGTGGAGCTTGTCTCTCTCAGTTTTGATTATAACAGAGAGGAATAGATCAAAAAATGGCGATAACGTACGAAAGTCAATATTTTACAATTAACAGTAGAATATCTGAAAGTGACAATAAATAGCACAACCAGAAAAGTAGAACCTGCGATTCACACCGACTGGTCTAACCAAATGAGGCATTGCCTCTCTGATGACGGGTCCGGGTGCTGGTTTGGCCCACCAAGCGGCAGATGGTCAGATTGTTGAATCGGTCAGACACTGAACAGAACAGTTTTTACACTCTGAACCGGAACCACTGGGAGATTTTCTGGACCCATTGCTATGACCACATACAAGGATTGTAGTTGGTATGCCTTTGTGAAAAATTGTGTTGTTGGTATTTCATTAATTGATTGACTGAACATTGAATAATGTGCATGTTATTCTACTGTATACAGATATTAGCAGCATTGCCAAGGTGACCCCGCTTGTTATTGTTGAGATGCTTTTATCTACCAGTACTTTGTATGAATACAGTCCAAACCATCAGATATGAGGTAAGACTCTACTATATCAAGGTCTTTAGCAATATATTCACTTCCAAACTATACACAGTGGAATCTTAATGCAAGAATTTTGACAGATTATTAAACTTTATACTCATTAACTCCAATACTATGTAATTGGTTTCTACTTTAAAAGCCAGAGTGGACTGAGATGTTTATCAGACAAGAGTGTGTGAGCGTCCAATACACAGTGGTGCATACAGCACTGTATAAAATATTTTCATACCTCATTGTACTACACCCAATGAAAACTTGTACACTAACTACTGGAAGAACTGAAAGAATGGATAATAATCTATGATATACAGCTGATTTACCAGCACTTACAGTAGAGATTGTATATTAGATCCATATGATTCTATTCACTGGGATGATTATTTGAAAAATTTCTGTTTAAGCAGCTTATTGTGGAATTGTTCTTGGGAAACCCATTGGTGGGAGATTTAACTTGGTCAACACTTAAACAAGAGTACCAGAACATAGAGAGTAATAACTAAACATCATGTTCTCATGAGAAGTTAACTTAATAAATGAAACAATCATTAATGAAATATAACAATAGAACAAAATCGAAAGTGGAATAGCTCATTCAGTATGATATGAAGTATATGGAAATTGAATGTAGCATATTGAAGTGTTCGATCCTGATAATAGGTTGAAGCTTGCATGGTATCATTTTTTTGGTGAGTAGTATTCTTAGTATAGCTATCAGCAACTGATATATAAATTTTGTATAAACTATTGCGAAGGTAAATTCAATGGACAATCTAATAATGTAAACTGATACTGTAGATACTTATTGCTTCTATAATACAGATACTATTATGACTAGATAATGTATTTTAGTCAATTCAAAACATGTGCCTGGCTAATACAACCTGAATAGCACATGTATTGATATCAGTATGTGAAATTAGCTGTGTCACTAGCATAATTACTATATGGGTTACATGTAGTGTTAGCAATGGTTCCAGACCGCCGCTTTGGATCCGGGTCCGGGTCGGAACCGATGTGTCACCAAATTTGCAGTCTGCGTTTTCAATAATCCCGACCTGTCAATTCAGGTACGGTTCGATGGACAGCTCCCAACCTGTCTGTATTGGGCGGGGTATCAGCAGGTTGTCCAGTGCATCTGTCTTTACGTTCATATAATGCTCTGGCATTTACTGTTCGATAACTGTATTTGATCTAAATTGCACAGCTAACATCCAATACTATGTTTTTAAATACTTTACAGGATGCGACATGGGCTAATTTGGAATCAATGTATTTCCTTTTGGGTGTTATATTTAGGAGTACTAAGGTGGTCAATAGTACTGTTATAAGCTCATACATCCGTGCAACACCTTGATTGCCCAATATACAAGACCAAAAATTGTTGGCGCTCAGTTGACGCAGGTTTTCAGAATGGGGTAATGACCCTGTCGCTTTCTTTTTCGCCTATAAAGGCAGTCATTACACCCATTACGCCTAGCCACAACTAGATCACATTGTGATTACCTGACTTAGAAGCCTAAAAATCATGGACACTCGGTTGATGCTCAGTTTCATGATGGGATAACGAACAGCTCAGGGATTGTTTTGCTTGAAAAGACCGCCAATACATTGTATATGAAGTAATACCACAAATCAACACTTCGATAACCCAAGGTGCAAAGGCAAAAATTGATGATGCTCAGTTGACGCTCATTTTTAGAATGTGGCAGTGACTGTGTCACTTGCTGTTTTACATATAAATCTTGCCAATTCAATGGTTATGCTAAATAGCGATTAAATCACTTCACAATTACCATACCTACAAGACCAAAAATTGTTGACCCTCAGTTGGCCTTTATTTTCAGAATGTGGCAGTGACCGTATCGCTTGTTGTCTTACCTATAAAGGCTGCCAATACAATGGTTATGCTAGATAGCGGCTAAATCACTTCACAATTACCATACTTACAAGACCAAGAATCGTTGACGCTCCGTTGACGGTCATTTTCAAGATGAGGTAGGGAGCTTGTCACTCTAATTTTTGCGTATAAAGGCAGCCAATACTTTGTTTATGTATAACCCCGACCAAATCAATTTTCAATTCCCAGACTTACATGACCTAAAATTGTGGATGCTACGTTGACGCTTATTTTACCACGGGCATATCTGCAATACACAATCAATTGATGCTGCATTGTCTATCATTCACATTGTGTTGGCAGCCTTTCTAGTGTTTTCATTGACATTCTTCTTAATCACTACATTGTGCTTTAATGAGACATATCAATATATCCTTTAAAATATACTTTACAGTGTCCGCTAATTGTAGATATTAATACACTCCAAAATCCCGTTTCATTCAATCAATGGTCGTAATCACTTGCAGGTTCGCTCAATAGGCTGCTCCGGTCTACAAAATAGATGTTAGCTGCATTACCACACAGCGGATAGTGTACTAACCAGTGCATGTTTCTTCATCAGTCAGCATATCTGGATCAAAATCTGTATCATGCTGGCTATCCTGGGCATATTAATGAAGAGTAAATAATTCAGCACAGGGAAGAGATGAATGTGAATACACATATCCTGCCAGCACATTGACGATTTGGGAATGTGGAGCTCCGGCTTTGTTACAGGGTGGCGCAGCTGGCATTGCAGGCTGAGGTGGCATTTGGGGCAGAGGTGGCATCGGCTCTGGTGTCGTCTGTCTGCATCGCTCGGGTGTAGATGCACCTGTTCCTTTCTGTCGCCAGCGTGTCTGCGGATTCTTTGCGGTGCCATTTTCCCAAGAAAGGCATCCGTCTGTTTGATTTTGACAAAGCATCGCCATGTGTCTTTCTATCGCAGCCTTCAACTTTTTATGCCCCAGACACTCAACACCTCACTTCTTCTCTTCTCAGACTTCAGCGCGAGGTTTCTTCATCAGATACTGCATTTCCCCTATTTTGGTGCGCAAAAACCTGCCTTTGGCCATTTTGGCCATATTTAATGCCAGACTCATGTTGGACTGTTCCAGCTGTACACGACCTCCTTGCCTTGCCATAGTAGCAGACATGTTGGAAACCTACCAGAAATTAGTTGCTGCTTGTAACAATGAGATTCAGCTAGTACCTCAACCATATACGCTTTGTAGCCACCAATAAGATGATCAAGGCCTGTTTCATCCACTGCCAGGGATGCCCATCACGAGATTCGTCCGGAAAATGCCAGAGCTGCCAACATCATGATGTTCGATTTCGCAGACTGTGAAGACAAATACCTTGGTCAACGATGGAGGTTTCGCATTACGGGCAGCGATATATTGGTCACATAGCACTCTGTATACACCTGCTGTACATTATACAGTTATTTGACAGCCATTCACCACGGTATGGATATACTCATATCCAATAGCATTCTGCTTCTTATTCTTGCTGCATCCAGTCTTACAGATGATTATTCAATGTACATCCTCAGTTATATGCTTGGTAGCTGCATTGGCAGCATCGTGGAGACCTAACTGGAGTCTGGGTGCTTGCTGTGTGCGATTGTGGGACATATCGGACTGAACGCCAGTCGTTCGGCTCTATTCTGATCCGGTCGCCCCTGGTTGAGGTGTTTGTGTATCCATGATTTCGTGGTGTGGAATAGGAGAGGAAGATGATAACGAAAAGAAGTGGGAAGTCCTGAGGAATATATACCTAGCTTCATGTCAGAATCGCATCAGTAGCAGCCAAGTTGTATGTTATACTCAAGTTGAATCATGCTGTGTATGGCTGCATGTTGCAGGGGTTTCCCACCGTCCCGTGACTGACAATCAGTCAGTCTGATCTTGTTACTTTTTTCCAGGATAAATTGCAGTGTACGACAGCCGAAATCGCATGATTGTCAGATATAAATTGCATTTTCTTCAAGGGACAGGATGTCTGCTGATGTTTGTCTCAAAATATCCCCGGGATAATGCATGAAACTGACAATAACAATCAAGTCATATTGTACAGTTAGGCTAACTGTTCCCACTTTATTGATAGTCACAAGCCAGATTTGACTGTGTTCAAGATGATTTAACATACCAACCTTGACATAAAAGACGCAGCTTGCCTCCATACGGTCCATATCTTGAAACATCCAACATCTCGCCCAACAGCACAGTCAATGCAAACTACAATGGTCAATGCTCTGAAAAAGAACTGTTCACCACTTCTGGCAAGCAAATTCAGCAAATCAACAAAGCATTCCACATGACAACGTCATCAAGCGAATGATGGCCAGAGTGGCTTGGAAGCAGCAAGAGTCCGAGACCTTGTGGCATTGCGCAGCTTGCGATCCAAAATGAAGCTTGCAGCAGAGAAACGATGAGAAATGCAGTTCTTAAGGAATGAAGAGAAAGAGAAATAGATCGAGGATGATGTTTTGAGAGAAACCGCTGGGGCAAGACAGCGAGTTGAACACACAGAGGCAGCGATTAGGCAGGAGCAGGAAGCTACAGAGACGGCGGAAAACGCGGCATTGATGACCAGAGAGCCCGAAAAAACGTTTCATGAGATGATAGTGGCTATCGGAGACAGTCTGCGCAATATTGCAAGTTGGGAAGATGAGAATGATGAAGAGACAGAGCAGGGCAAGCTGAGCGAAGATGGCGAACCCGGCTGGGTGATGGGCACAATATCCAAAATGGTCCAGCAGTGCATGGAGATATTTCAGCAGCAACAGATGAAGCTTGACGAATTGACACAGCCGGGATGGGTGAACACAGCCGATTACTTCTGTGAAAGAGATAAGAAGTACGGCACATCCAAATTGAGGGTTCTGGCTGTTGTTAAACCACAAATGGATCAAGATGAATCTGCAGGTGCTCCCACCACATTTGGACAGCTTATGGAGTGTCTTGATATTGTCCCCGGAATATCGCAAATGCAGCAAGGGATTTCTCGACGAGGAAGTAATCATATGAGGCTAGGTTCTGGGAAGTCCCAGTCAAACACAGGTATACGGAGTCTTTCACCTGCGACTGAGCTAGATTCATCATCTATACTGAAAGCGAAGCCTGTTGAGCCCGTAAGCTTTTACCCCTGCATATAGCCTCCTCAGCTAATCACCATGTAGATATCAGATTCGGACGAAGCGATGGTGACAGCTCCTGCATCAGCGGAGGTATAGATAAACAAATTGTCATTTTGGACATCATATCTCGGTGAATACTAATTTGTGTACCAATTTTGCTCCATGTCAGCTGTTTCTTATTTTTAGTGACGAAATTGTGAGACATGATAATTCGTGTACACTTGTGCAAGGGTCAAACACACCATGCGAAAGTTCTGAAATCCAAAGCACGCTGCAAGACGGCTAATCCGCTTGATTTTTGTTTTCCGATTAGTGTTAAGTGGGATAGCAAAAGCAATATTAGTGAGAAAATATAGTAACAAAATTTAACTAAGTGAAGTTCTGTGAGTCATTGAAGAAGCGGTTAGTACTCAATACAAATCTGTCTACATGACGACTGTCATGCGGTATTTATCAATGGATCCAACAGCGTAACACTCCCCACAGAGCTGGTGCATATGGTTCTGATAGTTGATATTGCTTATGGTAAGTCATGGAAATCGAGGAGAAGGAGCTGGATGAGGAAAGGTGAGGAAATCGAGTTATATTAATCAAAAATTAGTGATATGATCTACATGCCGTCAATTGCCGGCCGAAAGCACAGGAATGCGATTGGGCCACATCATCGCTTACTCACATAACGTGAATTGAGGGTGATCAGAAATCGAGAGGCCATAAAGCTTCTGGATGCAAACAACAATAATTAGAAACGCAATACTGGACGTCAATAACAACTATACGATTTGTTGCATACAATGACCGAGTGTAGGAAGACTGTTTGTCATTTCCCAATCTTATAAATCAGTGTCAATGGAGCGTCAACGATTTCCAGTCTTTCAAATTCAACAATCACAGCACTGCATTGTCACGTCACTCCAAAGTAAATGAATTGGTCAGCGTTATAGTCCCAATGGCACAGGACACGCTTGTTGCCCCATCCAAAAAATGAGCATCAATGCAGCATCAACAATTTTTCATCTTACACATTTGACAATCAAAGGGCTGCATTGTCACATAACTTCAAAGTGTATATCTTGGCCGGTGTTATAGCTTAAAAGGCAAATGACACGCTTGTTGCCCCACGCTAAAAATGAGCGTCACTGGAGTGTCAACTATGTTTAGTCATACACATTTGACAATTAATGGGCTGTGTAGTCGTGTCCTGCCAAAGTAAATGAATTGGTCACCTTTATAGCTAAAAAGGCAATTGACACGGTCATTTCTCCATCGAAAAAACGAGCATCAACAGAGAACGAAAGATTGTTCACTTTCCATCTCAGAAAATCCAACTGCTAGGCGGCGACATCAATCCATAATCGAACCATCGGCCACCTTTCTAGGCAAAAAGGATTGCGAAAATAGCACTAACATGTTCTAAAAATGAGCATCAATGGAGCGTCAATGATTTTGGCCTTCCATTTCGGAAAATGCTACGGTTGGGCGGCAACATTATCCCATAATCGTACTACTGCCTGCCTTTCGGGTAAAAAATGCATCCAACAACATCGTTACCATGTCCTAAAAATGAGCATCAAAGGAGCATCAACAATTGTTGGCCTTGCATGATGGAAAATGCTAGGGCTGTGCAGCAACATTGACCCATAATCGAACGATTGGCCACCATTATAGGCAGAAATGCTTGCAACAACATTTTTACAATGTCGTAAAGATGAACGTCAACAGAGTGACAACGGTTGTTGGTCTTGCATTTTGGGAAATGCTTGGGCTGTGTGGCGACATTAACCCATAATCGAACAATCGGCTGCCTTACTAGGCAACAACGCTTGCAACAACATTGCCACCATGTCCTAAAAATGAGCATTAATGGAGCGTCAACAATTGTTGGCCTTGCATCATGGAAAATGCTATGGCTGTCCGGCGACATTAACCCATAATTGAACTATCAGCCGCCTTTTTAGGCAAAATGCTTGCCAGAAAATCGCAATAGTGTCCAATATCTGAGCGACAACAGAGAGGCAACAGAGCAGCAACAGGGCATCAACAATGTGTCAACCAAGCGTCCACAATTTATGGTCATGCAACTTGCATAATCTGACGGCTGTGCATCGACATATACTCATAATTACTGTATTGGCTGCCTTTGTTGGCAAAAATCCCACTGACAATTCCGCTACCGCGTCGTAGAAATATGTGTCAGCGGTACGGCACAAGGTTTGGTGGGGCTCAGTAAGTTTCACAGCAACGAAATGCCCTGGGTTGTTCCTAAATGCCGTTCTTAACGGTTAGTCTTATCAGTATGATCCTGTATACAACTTAGCAACTATACATGCCGTGTCTCACACGTCTTACTATTGTCTGTCATGTAGCTCAAGAGTCAAATATTTAAGCACCAGCGTTCTACTCAATAATAATGTCACCTTTGGCAGTTTCTCAATGTGAATCACACAGTCTCCAACATCCTACAGCCATGTCGGATTCCCAATCTATAAATACCTCATTGCTAGAGGTTATGATATCTTCCCAGAATGAAGGAGTCTTTATTCGCAATTTGACCCACCGTACTTTACAAGCCATATTTGACACTTGGTGGGCTTCAATGAATGTGGGTTCGAAACGTCATATTGGTTGAAAACATTCTAGACTTGAGCCTTTATGGCGCTTCTATTTGCACTGCGGAATTGAAGAGACTGGCAGCCCTGGCATCATATGTATCGTTTGTCATCAAGTTGTTTGCTATCCATCAGAGTATGGGACCAGTTCCATGGGAAACCACTTGCTGGCAAAAGCGCACATTGCAAAGTTAAACAAACTAACAGAGTCAGAAGTTTCTGAATTGACAAGTACAACAGTTGACGGAACAGCATTGGCCATATTGAAGAGACAGGGCAGTTGTGGAATTACAATTGTAAGGTCGCAAAAGAAATTCATATTCAACAGTTTGGTCTTACTTATATTGACATTGCTGACAGACACAATGCTCTAAACTGGCAGCAAAGGACTTACTAACCACCGAATTTCACCAAGATACCTGGAATCACTACCTCATGTCAGGATTTGTTTCCGCTCACAGTCCTTGGAAGGCTATCTCAAACCTCGAGCTACGACAGTCATATGATGCATTACGCAGCGATCTGGTGTTTCTATCTGCTAGCACCCTTAGCAACCTTTGCCAGAGGGAATACTCACTGACAGTGGATGCAATTAAGAAGCAATTACCGTCAAGAAATAAAGCTGGCGTAGCATTAGATGGGTGGGCATCAACGAACAAATTGGTGATAACATCAGTCATAGCTTACTTTATGGATCCAAATTGGGCATTGCAAGAAGTATAACTCGCATTCAATGCGGTAGATAACCTGTTCTTTTCTTATATCGAATGCTAATTAAGATTAATAGGTCAAGGGTCAACATACTAGAGCAAGGCCAGCCAAATATTTAAAGGAGGTTCTGGATCGTTTGAGCTGACCGACAGCTGTTTATTAGCAAGTACAACTGATAATGCTTCTTCAAATGCCTCAATGACTTGCGATCTACAATCAACCCTTGATTCCTCCGGTATCCTGTCGCCTCCAATGAGAATCCACATACCATGCATGGCGCACATCGTTCAGCTTGCTTTGGGTGTATTCATGAGCAGTCTCGAGGTCAAAGGCCGCACCCAGTCATGGGAAGCCCATCAGGGCGATTAGCAATTTGGAGTGAATGAAAGCACAGACATTGGGAAGAGTCAAAGACTGCGAAAAGAAGGTAATGTTAGAATCAACAAGGTGTCGGCTATGTGGCCGGGTTTGGCAAAGATAATTGAGAAAGTAAGTATTTCAAGATATTGTGAATGACCTGAAACTGAAATTCATATAGCAGAGAATACTTGCTGTATTGATTACGCTGACTCCTGGTCGTCGAAACGAGTTCTTGGACTGTCAAAAAGCCAATGTAGGTATCACAGTACTACCTATTATGGATCTGAAAATATGGTGCAATTGGACACTGGAGTTGCTTCAGCGAGCCTACTGATTACGAGAATTCACCCTCAAGTGGCTTAAGAATCCAAAACACAGCGAATACCGGCCACACTTCACAACACAGGATGAATAGATCATGGTCAAGTATGTGATGGAAGTTTTAAGGCCATTCCAATACTGCACCCTGTGGATATCGAAAAGGCATACAGTTAGTTTGCATCAGGTCATCAATCTCTACAATGCCATGTTTCATCACATGGATGGCGTTATGCCAGCTTTGGCAAAGAAGAAGACACAATGGAAGGAAGACTTATACTTCGCCGTGAAGGTTGGCTGCATAGAAGCTGTTCAAATATTCTGCCAAAGTGACTCCAACAACCTGTCTGCTTTTCATTTCAGCGCATATCATTCATCCTTTCCGGAAGTTGCAATCGTTTAGGAAGTGGGACAGGGCGATGGATATGAATCCTGAGGACCAGACGGCTTATACTACACAATACCAGGAGACCATTCAGATGTATGTGGAGAACGAATACTGCGCCAAACTTCGACGAGTGTTGGTCATTAAACCCGAAAATCTTCAGCACCGCAACTTCTTCCCCTCTGGAAAGGCTTCTGGATTTGGTCAATCATTGTTTCATCCATATGATTTGTCCAGCGATAATGACAAATACTTAACACCTAAATATGTGGCAGAAACAACACCCGGACGAAGTGATTGTGCGGCACGCTTATTGACTGCCGCAAGGCTTTATTTGAATTTTCCGCCTGAATCACAAAAGAACTGGGGGCAAGTTAATCCAGATGTTAATGATTACCACTCCAACCACATGGAGAATAGCAGTACATTTTGGTTACCGGATATCACTCACTGGTAGTGCAGTCAAGAAGAAACGCATTCAAAGTACACTGATCTCCCCAATGTGGCTTGTGACAAATTCTCTATTGTACCTCATTGTGTCGGAGTGGAGGCCAGTTCATCCCACGGGCGAGACGTTATTGCCTGGAGACTGTCTAAAACCACTGGCGAGACACTTAGGGAAATAGTCCAAGTTAGGCAGTTTGCTCAAGCCAATAACGCAGAGTTGGTGAGCCATTGTGCAGCATTGGATACCGCGGAAACTGAAAACGACTTTCAATTGAAGCAAGAGGCAGAGGAAAGAACATTGCACGGAATGGCCAAGGTCCACGACTTTTTGGAGATGTGGCAGCGCAGCCAAAACCTACATGCTATGTAGAAGACATCTCACACTCAAAACAAGCAAATGATGGGTGTAAGATACAGTTCAGATACTGAAGAGATCATCGAAGCATCCTGGTCAAACTTTCAACATGATGGTGCGGCTGCATTCAAATTGTCAGAAAGATCACCTTTGCCACCACCACCATTGTCTGCAAAGAACCTCCCTGGAGGACGAACACATGTATTAAACGTCTGCGGAATCAGAAGAATCGAACATCCTCCATCTGAAAATGATGAGGATAGTGCACCTGAAAGCATTTCCGACACTCAAAATTGGCTTACCTGGAATGGTGATTTGGATAATCCAAACGAGACCTAGGACGACTGTGACGCAGACGAACAATCTGACATCGAACCATGCAGTGGGATTAAAGCTTCAGAAAGCCAAAGCACCGCGTTGTGAGTGCCACACCGAGTGTTCCTGAATTGATTCTGCCACCACGGAAGTCAATGAAATAGGCTCAAAAACAGTTGGTAAATGTCAGTGCAACTGAAACAAGGAAGAATAAGAGAAACAACACAAAGTAGGACAGATTGGGTCAATAGGTTTTCAGCAGGTTCTAGATGTTGCGTGACCGAGAATTTGACTTAGAGATATATAACGGGAGAATAGTGAGCAGTCGCATGAGGATATTTGTTCATAAAGAAATCTATAGCTGGCAAAATGCAATATTCAAACAGACGTATGAATTTTGTTAGAATGAGAGTGGGCTGTGCACCAATATTTCTGGGCTCAGCTCTACTAAAGGGCTGATTCTCAATCGGATAGAAAGGCAACTTCTGATTTCGAATAATTATGTCTACTATTATCAATGACAGCAGATATTGACGATACAACACTTTAACATGAGCATCAACGGAGGATTAATGATTTTCAGTCTTGCGTCCTCGGTAATTAGACCACCGATAGATTACAAACAGTCATAAAGGAAAATCTGGCCACCTTTATAGGCAAAACAGATTAAGGTACCCACTCTGCACTATCTTGAAAAAGAGCGTCGCAGGTGCGTTAACGATTATTGGTCGTATATCCTGGGTAATCTAGGTGGCAAATGGTTGCAGACAGTCATAAACAAAGTATTGGCCGCCTTTATAGGAAAAAGAGAAAGTGACATACGCCCTACCCCATCTTGAAAATGAGAGTCAACGATTGTTGGCCTTGCATCATGGTTAATCACACTGTGATGTGGTCGTTATTGTCTATATACATCATTTTGACTGGTTTTGTAGGTCAAAAGGCTCAAGAACACTTGGTGGTAGCTCTGTAAATGAAATAAATTGTTACTGTCCAGGAGGATGCGGTGGAAATATCCGGTACATATTTGCCTATAAAGGCTGCCATATTCTTGTTTATGGATGCTTGTGATCAAGTGCCACTGATATGATGGAAGAAGCAAGAACAAAAATCGTTGATGCCCAGTTGGCGCTCATTTTCATGATGGGGTAGGGAGCTTCTAGCTTTCTCTATTGCCTAAAATGGCGGCCACTACTGTCTTCCTGACTACGTGAAACCTATTGCCCTCCAAGATACACGACCAACAATCATTGACGCTCCATTGACGCTCATCTTCAGGATGTGGTACGGAGCATGTCACTGTTTGTTTTGATCATCATGGCGGTCAATGCATCCACAACAGTCAGCTACATACCAATGTCAATATTTTACGTTTAGCAGTAGCACAGCTGAATGCAACCATAAAGAGTGAAACCGGAAACGCAAAACCAGAGATTGGAACCAACGGATTGAGCCAAACCCGGCAAAACACCCAAGCTGATGGGTACAGGTCCGAGTCTAGCACTCCAAGAGACAGCGTGTCGGGTTTTTGGACGGGTCTGGAACTGAACGGACCTGTTTTAGCGATCCAAACCGGACTGCTGGCAGGTTAACCAGATCCGTTACTAACACTAGTTGCATGCAGTAGTGTAATAGTGCACTGGATGCAGACAATGAGTAAAGCTGACTCATTATCGACTTAATATGCTACTTTTTAGTATTAAGAATATCTTGATAAAATTAATTCAATCCAGCTGTTATTGATAAATTGTGTATATGAAATGAAATTGCCTAAATTGTAAATTTTGATATGTATAAAGCTACTTATAAATTCAATAATATATATATCGATTTATTATTTACTTTATCAATTGTACATATCATTTGCATCCAAAATTTATGTAACGAATTAAATATAGTACACAATCTATATTGGGTCCTGAGCAGTATACTGGAGATGGTAGCTCACTATTTATCTAGTTCATAATCACGCTGAATCATACCACTGTGTATCTCAAGTGATACATTACACACTGCATGAAATGAATTCTCTTTTTAATATTGAAGTCCACATGGTAATGAAGAATTGGAACTTATTCAAAATTGATTGTTGTAGTACAGAATTGGTATTTGGAGATATCACAGAGAGTTAAAATGTGCAGGTTATATGATTTTGATTATACTGCTAGTTTGTATAGTGTGCAGCTGATCTGCCACTGATTGCACAGTACTCTCAATATATTTACTTTCAATAAGAGTTATTTGTCTAGATAAAGTAGCCATTATTAGCAGTTTTGGTAAATATTATCATTTTCTAGTTCCTTGTCTTGTACAAGTAAGCTAATTTGTACTGGAGGGCTTATTATGCCAACTATGCCAACTATGCAAAGTGACTATCAGTGGGTGATATTTATTATTCAACAGATAGTAGCTATACAATGATCTTGCAATTGCAATTTCTTGAGATCATGGTATGTAATATCTTATACTATATTGTACATTATGAGAATTGCACCATATATGAGCTACCAAGTTGACTATATAATGTATTCGGTTCAATATTACAATTTGTAATGAATTTATACAATGTTTACACACTCCAATATATATAGTAGATCTGTTCTATAAGAAATTCCCACCACTTTTATGTATAGATAACCATAGAAAATATACTATGCAGTGCAGTTTAAATCGATAATATTCTAGTGCTCATTGGGTTTAATATATTTATGTAACAGATATATTACTTAGATCAATACAATTTTGTAAGTAGCTAGTAAACTAATCTGTTGTCTATTGTGCAAATAATACCAATATTGTAATATATTTCAAAACTACAAAATAGTAAGTTTCATATTAATTGCACTAGTTCGAGTATTTAGTACAGTATCCAAAAATTGTCACATCAGGCTAGCATTATTGTACACCAGACTGGAAATGGATGTATCGATATTAATTGACCTGCTCAATATATCTCTGTATAATATGTTTTGTGTTTTCAAAGCATAATAGATCTATATTATCAAATACAAAATTACCTAGTAGTAGTAGTCTTTATATCCAATCCATATTTAATATATTATATTACCATAATACTACTGCTAAAGTAGCTATTGCCTATTATATAATGTATTATATCCGTAAAAACCTACTTTGTATTGAAGTACCCAATACAAGAATATAATGAAAAAGATAAAACAATCTAAACCTTAAAGAAATCCCTATAATGTAGGCTAATAATTTAAACTATAGAAGATATCCAAATGCCATAGTTTAATATAATAATGATTCCAAATGAATAATTCAAAATTAAAGTTTGTTAGATTTCAAACATACTGATCTCATATATATTAGAGAGTATCTTTATAATAGTACACTATAACTGAGACATTCAGAATTGCGATGTTACAGTTTTTATATTGAGGTTATTATACTGCAGATCAGGCAGTTATTACAAGTCGGAAAATATCCATGACTTCAGTAATACACTCTGTTCATTAGATTTTGTTCACGCAGTTACATATTTCAAAGTATGGTAATCAACTACGAACAGTTACCACCCAGATATGGAAAACTGACCATCTGCAGGTAGTATGTATTGAATCGAAAACAGTGTCTGAAACACTCACTCTGATGTAGGAATTACTGGAAGTTGACTGCCAATTTCTTCTTTCCTTTTACCATCATCCTCTAGGTTTAGTATATCACCAACCTACATAGAAGAAATCTTGGTCCATCTGCTATTCTATTCCTTGAACTCCTCACCACCTGCTGCATCATTTCAATTACACTCCTGATTACTAAACATTGTCATGTATATCTTCCTTACATTTAATGCTCATGTTTAACATGTTCACCACTTGTTGGCAGATCTCAAGAGGATAATACCTCTACTGTAAACAGTTTGTGATGCATTTTACAATTGGGTGTTTAATTTCAATTGATTGTCTATTTCTCTTCCTTGTACTTACCAATATCCTCATATGTATTCATTTATATGTTATGATAGTGGCAGTAATATTTCCCTGCTACTGCGGAAATGTTCTTGGTCAGTGAAAAAGGTATTGTTGCAAATTCAACTTCTAAATTGAAATTTAAAAGCATATCCAATAGATATCTCTAAAGTTACCCTATGGGAATCTTCAGCACAAGAGAGAAAGAAAATGGTGTACACCCAGGCAAATTGCACTGCGGACAGAGTTGTATAGAACTGTTTGCTATCTTGGAGTTATCCTGAAATGCGCAGTGGAACCAGCAAGTGGGAATAATCTTTTGTGACTGCTAAATACATATCTTGTATGAATTAAACAGCCCGACACCAGTGGTTTCAAAAGCATTTATAATATTTTTCTAATTATACAATGCAGGTTAAATGTACATGACACATCGGTAGAAAATAGGGTACATTGGAAACAGCATGACACAGTACGTGTGATTTGTTGAAAAGCAGTATTTTTACATTGTATTTTCACTTTGACTAACTGATGGATTATGCAAATTGGAATATCTGCAGCACAGCAAACTAAATAGCAGATTACATACATAATGTAGGATGTGTCTAAAGTGTACTAAGAGTTAATATAACCCGAGTGGACATCTATCTTGAAGCAACAATTACATAATTGCCATATACAATACAAACCATAGCCATTAAGTGGTATGATTCCTTACTGGGTCTTTTTACTATAACAGTCAGTGTGGCTGATACTTGATCAATATGGTACAGATTTCTCGAAATTCAATTTTTCAAACCTTTGTTCTATCCATGCAAGTTTCATTTCAATGTCAGTATGTTGCATTGCTGCAAATTCAAATAGAGTTTGCTTTTCCTTTGTCACATCCATATGCTATGTCATTAGATGTAAACCCCCCCTGTATATATTAAAGAGTCGCACAACTTTGTTCTGGACACATATTTTCTGTATAGCTGAACTAATTTTGCAACTGTATAGTTTGTAATAGTGGGGAGTAATTCATTTGCGACTGTTCTTAAGTTTCACTATGCTAATTCAAATAAGTAGAAAGTCCACTTGATCACACTGGCAAATTATTTCTGAATGTAAATTTAGTGTTCTGATATGACTTTTTAAATAAAGTAAACAACTGTAGCCTAATATTAATGTTTAGATCAAAATGATATACCTTGAATATAATGTCCTACAATACAGCAGAGTTATTCCCCTCATTGAGTTGTAGAGTGAAATATTTGCTAAGCAATATTTTAATCACAGATTGGTACTTGAGAAATCGTGTTATTAACTGTATATTCAATTTTAATTGCCAATGTGAGTATTGAATATTCATTACACACATATTAACTATCTTTACTTGTCATATATATTATAAATTATTTCACACCCCACAATGGCTCACTATGTATGGTTCTTTTCTGATTTATTATCTGTGTCACCTTGTATACTACACTCTGTCACTGTTCTTTGTCAAGAACATTGCATTACTATATAGTATTCAATATCTATTATCTCACCAGCAGAGATTGATAGTTTCAAACAAAAGCTGTTTATGTATTAGACATTTCAAATCTGTTGGACACCATCAGTAGCTGCATCATCATACTTTACATTGTCCTTATTTAAGTTGTACAGAAGAAAACATGCAAATTGGATTTATATGTGCTGTAATAAAGCTTCTCTGCGTTAGCATCCCAGAGTCCTTCCATAGTGTGTAAAATGATTAGTTGCTAGACTATATGCTGTAAAGCAATCAAAAATATTATGGATTGTAGTGATATATTACTTGCACAGTATAAGTGCGATATATATAATGTTACCAATTTGGAAGCTGTTTGTATACAGAAAACACACTATCATTTGCTATTTTCTATCACTGTATTAAGGTGATTAGTTTATTAGTCAACAAATGGTAAATTACATATAAGAATATTACCTTGTTGAAGATTTGCATCCATCCCATAATTGAATTATATTGCCAGTTTCTAGTTCAACTCTCTATGATATTATAAAGCAGCTACAATACCCTTGCAGTAGCCAATATTTCATTCTGTGGGTATTCAAGTCAATTATTATACCTGCTCTCAGCACCTGATTGGAGAGCCATTCTCAAATACTTGCAACACAGGGAACATTTTACCCATACAGAACTATCTATTTCAATTATATCATGAATCTTTCGTATTATAAATAGCCTAACATAATATAGCTATTAGAATACCTGTAATAATAATCGATCTACTGCGGTCAAATATATTTTGAAATACTTTTGGAAGGTCTTGTTAAATTCATACTTGCAGTATAATTAGATGTCATATTTCTTCTCTTACTCCAGTGTACTTAGCCATCTATAACTCATATAGTTCTTATTACAATATTGCTGTCCCAAAATACAGATGCAACTATTACAATGTTATCAACTATTATTACAAATTCATTTTCAGTAAACTTGCAGTTCTATTTTATTCAATAACCAACTACTAACTATTACCACATTCAAAATTCAACTTATAGATTGATTCACTACAATAAGAACAATTCTAATTGACATTGACAAAGTATTATAACATATACTGGAATGTTAAATATTATTATCTGAAGTGGAAAAGCAGAGAAGAGTTGTATGATCTTAGGACTGAGCTCCAGTCGAAGCTTTATACTACAGTAACATTTTCATTCCAATGGAAGAGAAATTATTTCTTCTAATATTACATTCGGTATTTCTACTACTGTTACTTATGTGTACTACTGCTATCACCAATTATACCAGTTAAAGGTGAACATACACTGCATGACAGTACAGCTACTCTGAAAACTGATTCTGTTACAAGATGTAAGTTGCATGTTGAGATCAATCAATATATAGTCACTGTTGTTTGCCAGTCCATCCATATCAGAAATATTACATGCATTCTGGTTAGGTATCGATGTAGTGAATTGGATCATATAATTGTCCATATACTTATGAAGCCACTATTTGTAATGTCAAGTTATACAATTAGTATATTTAATTCTCAATGCCAATACTGTTGAAAAATTAACCATAATCTAGGTTGGATGTAATATGAAAAATCAAACTAAAGATAGTTCATACTAGTTCAATAAACATTATTCAATAAGAAATATACCATTAGTAGATTCTTCTAGACTATACCTCAGCTGTTTAGTGTAGTTTACACTGTGAAGTGATATATATATAGGCAATTTGCAAAAGTAGGCAATTTAATAGAAGTTAAATTAGTTATGTATCTTAGTTTTATTTATATTTAGTCTGGTTGCATCATACTGACATTTTAAGTATTAATTATTACATTTAAAATTCCTGCAATTAATGTGAAATATTTCCTAAGAGTAACTTATTACTTACTGTTTAATATTGCGAATACCTATGACAATTACACTTTACTCCGAATGGATCGGACCTAGCAAGTCTCTTATCTTTTCACCAGTAGTAGGTCTACAGTAGGGCTCATTTTCACATACGCTGCGCCCTGTCACTTATACCAAAACAACCACCCAAAAAACCCCTCCCTAGAATATTATGAATTGAGAGATAACTAGTAAAGGCTTCAATTTATGAATTTTTGTCGCACTGTAACAAGTTCAGTGGTGCTGACTTGCATATAAATGGCAGTACTTTGGAGATTGTGAAAGTACCTTTCTCCTGCCCAGTACCAACCACTTTCCCACTTCTCATATACCACACCACAACAACCTTGAACCGAGCAGCCCTCAGACCTTGAAACCTCAATGTCAACTACCTACCCCACCACCTACACTCTCATCCTCACCATTCTCACCAATGAATGTTAAGAAACAGAGTACCTAGCATCGCATCATGGACAAACACTCTGGTCAATCGTGCATCTCCTTCCAACTACTACCACCACCTTCAGTGGTACAGCACCCAGCTGTTATTATACTTGCTGTGTCTACACCCACCATTGAATCTCGACCTGCAATGCTCCACCTTAATGATAATTGTAGCTCCTTGGACAAGGTCTATATTAAGCCAACCAGGTTGATCACAGCTAATCAATCGGCCAAGCAGCATGAGAAAGTAATCACAAAACCAACTCAAAATTTTACTGATCTTCCTAAGTTTTGCATGTTTGACCCTTTACATCTGATTGTCCCTCCAAATAGAGTATCGTCCAGCCTGTCATACTCTAATTAGAGTTATTAAAGGGTGAATTAAACAAGTATTGCCCAGAAGCAGCTTCTTGGGCCTGAGAAGGTGAGGCAGCATTCCTGGCAGCGAGATACTACTCAGGAGCTTTATCTCTGACTGGCACTGCAAATTCATATGGGTTTGATTGGAGTTCCTCCTGAGAGGTACTAGATGAATAATGTAGTTTACCTTCTCAAGGATGGATTACCACCAGCAGCCTAGCTTGCCAAGATTTGCTTTCAGGAGATTCGCTGCATCTTCCATAGTTCTCCATACAATTACACAACTGGATCATCTGAAGGCCTGCATTGTTGGCATTCAAAGGTGAATATTGCCCTAGAGCAGCTATAGTATTTCTTGCAGTACTACTGAGTACCTGGCAGAAATGTTACTATTGATGAAGCCATGCTTCTATTCACAGACAGGTCTATTTACATCACAAAGCTGCCAAACAAGCCAATTAGTCAAGGATATCAATTTTTGTGCATTCCAGAGAAGGGCAGTATCTGGGAGTTTCACCAGTCATCGAATGCAGTAGGTGGTGATCTAGTTGATATAGAATTCCTTCTGGTGCATCTTACAGAATCTGGAAAGATGATTTACCACTTGATTCAATGTTTACACCAGAGGCATCAAAAGCTCTCCATCAATGTATACAGGGACAATGTGTCTACAACACCACCTCTGGAAGCAGAGCTCTGTCAGATGTTGATTGTGGCATGTGGCACATGCAAACAGCAGTTCTGAGTATATCCCAAGGAGCTAAAGGATGGGAAAAATAACAAATCGCCCAATTATTCTCGAAGTGGAGCTGTTAATAATGGGGCTGCAAATGTGCCATGGATGGACAGTTCTCCTATTACCATGATGTCTACAATCCACCCTCTTAGTGCTGAGGATTTGCTGGTGCTGCAAATAAGAAATCATCTAGACAACAAGAGTACCAATATGAGTGGAGCAAATTCCCCCTTTTATCCTAAAAATACCAGAGAGTGTTTGATATACCAGTCATTGGTGGTGCCAACAGCCAGCAGATAGTGAGTGTGGATATCGCTGACCAGTATTGAATCTATTTCAATACACAGCTCATATCGAGATGCAATTGATACCAACTTTTCAACAGGATTTGGGAGACAGCCCATATCTCTAGCCATATAATCTATCAAGATCCTCGAGCAAACACTGACCGCACTGTGGAGCACTTTGACATCCATCGCTGCATTGTTCATGACCTTCTTCACGCTGAAAGTCCATTACCAATGAATAGTTCCTCCCGCAATCCAACTTCACACAAAATCACTCTGTCTTTTCCTGCCACACCATCGTTCTTTTCCCCACTGCCTACCTGGTTGGAAAGGAAGCACACCCTTCTATTGCCTCTGCCGAAAGGTACCAGGAATGCATTCCTCACTTTGGTTGGAAAGTAGTGTAGGTTGTTTGCTTTGCAGGTGGAGAATAAGTCATTGTGGTAGTGGGGAAGGCATGAAAACCAGTATAAAGTGTGAGGACTGCAATGAGGCCTTGTATTTCACACCTAAACGAAATTGTTTTTACGAATTTCACCAGATGTGGAGTATTTTGATGTATTCTGGGGGCATTTGGCTGGATTGTGGTTGTGTGATGTGTATTTTGAAAGCAGGGCCATCTGTGGGCCCAAATCCGATTACTGGCAAAGGGATACTAATCCTAATTTAGTAGCTATATCTATCAATATTCAGTATCTATGATATAATTTGAGATATTGATAATACGCATACTGTACTGTGATACACATTGCACCATGATACATAGGAGTATTCGAATACTGAGTCTACATCCTGTCAGTAATACAAGTGTTGGAAGAACTGATTATGAATATTACCCATGTTATATTATAATTGTAACAATTATGATACTGTGTAGTAGAGTGAAACTATCTGCATGTTTCAAAAGAGACTGAAACAATTCATCTGGTTTGATAGTATATCTACTTGAATGGAGTACTGAACAGAGTGCATTAGTATAGCTGAACAATCTTAGACAAAGAATGTACCTTCTTGCTGGAACAGAATTGTTGAATTACCAGGAAAAATAACTTTGTGTAAGGCACAGCCTATTGAAAAGAAATTTCTGGGACTGTAATCAATGGTATATTTAATGTGTGCCATTATATCACTTTGTGAAACTGCATGTTGACTAGGTAATTATGATATTAATAACAAGAATTGGTGCGAAGATTGGAGATGCGCTTTGGGGCCGGAATCGAGCAACTTTGTAGACACAGATGCACGCCGTGGTCAACTGAACTTCGGTAAGCACTCGGAGACAGTGATCAAGTGAGTTTTGAGATGCACTTGAAGACCATGATGATGCAAAGATACAGGCCGTAATGGTGCAAGAATGGAGATTCAGTCAGAGGCTGCAATTGAGCAACATTCTAGATGTACTTTGAGGCCATGATCAAGTGAGTATGGAGATATGTACTTCGAGGCCATGACTGTGTGCACTTGTAGGCAGTAATTGAATAGGTTTGGAGATTGTGTTGGAGCCAACAATTGAGCAAGTATGGAGATGCTATTGGAGGCCATGATCGAGCGAGATTGGGGGAGTTCCTGGAGGTAGCCAAGCTGGAGGGGGTAGTTTGGGTGGGAGGCGCAAAGGGAGCTCAGACTCTATTCATTGGATAACTTGTAATTGTTGGAATATAGAGAATTCAGTACAACATGATCTGCCAAGAGATGAGAAACTGGCTGGGAGCAGGAGACAGTCAGTCTTAGGATAATGCAGTACGTGGTGTATGCAGTACTAAGTGTATGCTGTATTTGGTGTATGCTGTACAGTGTGTTAACTCTTGATCATGGTATGGAGAGAGAGAGGGATGACATGACTTCATCTTCTTAGGTGATGGTACAGTTGAGGATGAGAAAGAGAGAGATGAAAGCAGATGGGCCAATCATCATGAGAAACTGAGACTCATGAGAAATTCATGAGCAAGTACATGTACCATGCCAGATATGGTAGTTACAAGTACTGATCCTGCTGGTCAAACCACCTGTACAAGGCGATCTAAACAAATGTGGTCATGACATACCTGTGACTTCGCATATCTGCTTGTATCCTCCATATCCTGCCCATCATCATACCCCATCTCTCATTCTCATCCACAACTTGACAATTATCGCAAGAACACAAAGTTCAGTCATCCCTCTCCATCTCTCCATGCAATTGTCATGAGTTGACACTGAGTATAGCATACACCAAAAGCAGCATCCACCTCTGATTGTTTGTCTTCCCTTCATTCTCATGATTACAAGTGGGCCCCTGAATGCAGCCTCAGCTTCCACTGTACATCCATATATGATCAACCACCATTAGGCCCCTCTCAAAGAGAGCTCAGAAGTATATTGACCTTGTCACAGTCCCAACGTTGTGAGTTAACTAACTGATGAATCGAATCTCAGCACCCGGTGTGCCACTCATCGATGACCTCCAAGTGCTCATCCATTATTGGTCAGTCCTACCTTGTAACTATATCTCTAATCTTGCTTGATCCGGCATGCAAGTTTGCATCTGCATGGCCTCCACCTGCATCTCCAAACTCCCTCGATTACGGCCTCCAGGCGCGCACCAGCATGGACTGCTGGTGAATCTCCAATCTCAGTTGATTACAGCCTCCAAGTTCACACAATTGTGGCCTCCAAGTACATCTCCAAAGTTGCCCAATTAAGGCCTCCAAGTTTACACCCTGATGACCTCCAAGTGCATATCTCCAAACTCAGTTTACCACGGCCTCCAAGTGCATCTCCATACTCGCTCAATCACGGCCTGCAAGTGAACCTACAAACTCACTTGATTACAATGTCAAAGTTCTTTTCAAAACTCGCGTTATGACCATGTTGTAGTGTATCTCTAAGTTCACTCGATCACGGCCTCCAGGCGGATATCGAAATATGCTGGATTATCACTTCCAAGTACATCTCCATACTCATTCGATCCCAGCCTTCGAATGTATCACTGTGTTTACTCGGTCATGATTTTCCGGTGCACCCCGAATTGCTCTCAGGCACCACCTGCAGTCAGTCCAGATATGCTGTGTGTAGATGAGTCTCCATATAGATACATAGATGAAAATACAATCTGAATACTTCAGTTTTAAAAATCATTCAACGATAAGTAGTAGCCATGATTACCAGGTGCACCAGCGGTGTCCCCAAAGAAGATGTTGTTGCTTCCAGATTGCTTTACAGTGATTGGAGGTGCTTCCAGGCTTGTTATTGGCGCTTCCAGACATGTCAGTGGCACTCCCAGCCATGTCATCGGTGCTCCCAGACTTGTCACTGGTGTTTACAGGTGCTCCCAGATTTGTTGTTAGTGCTCCCAGGTGCTCCCCAGGTTGTCAGCAGACCTCCTATATCCACCTAGGATTTTCGCTGGTGCTCCCAGGTGTATCTGAAGGCCACTCAATCAGTCCAGTACACTCTGGGATTTGACCACCCTGGGATTCTGGTCCAACAACTTCCAGACACCCCCAGAGGCTCCCAGAGAGGGAAATACATTTTGCAGATGTAACCATACCAAGATACTTACAGAATGGAATGGAGTCCACTTGGAGGTGTAATAGAAAGTAGTAATGACTGTACTTAGAAAAGGAAATCTTGCCAACTCAGAGATGTAGTTAGAAATTGGCACACAGTAAACTTTGAAGTGCACTTTGGTATGACACTTGCTCCACAGGGAGATAGCCATCAACAGATCAGTATGATGGACACAAGTAAATAGTGAGATACACTTAAATGCCACATGAATGTAAACTTGAATGTAAATATGGTCACAGCCTTGCTAGAATGGACTGATAATAATTCACAAAACCTGAATATGGAAATGAAGAAAATACAGAAAGCCATGGGGAGGTTGATTCTGAGTATTCTACAAGATGTACAATAATATACTACTAATTGCAATAGGAAATACAGATTGAATAAATTGAAAAACTCACTACAATAAGATGAGTAGAAGAATCTGAAGGAGGTAAATCTAGCCAGTGGTGTACTGTGGACAGAGACTCTGTTAATGGGCAAACAAGGAGTCATAGACATAAGATAAAAGTCAAGTATTAACTAGATACTATTTTCTAGCTGGCTGGAGATAGTCAATATGGAGGGAAATACATTCAACGAATAACTCATTCAGTTAATCCAGCAGGGCTGAGAATCGACTGCTGCAGCTAGACAGAAATGGTCAGAATGTATAAAAGATGATATTACATTATGGTAATATATAGAGGTAGTGACAGAATATGAAATATTGTAATTTCTGAGAATGACTGAATTGTAGACACGATAGAGCGAAATGGCAAACTGTAATGGAGAAAAGATGAGAAAATATTAATTATAAGAAGCAGAATCAGTGGACTCGAGTGTTATGTATAATTGTATCTACCAGATCATGTGTACTTAATTGAATATAATACTCCTGGATTTCAGTATTTGAGTTCTCATTATAGTCTCTCCATTTTTATCTCCAGCCTCTCGCAGTCTTAGCTACAATTCTACAATTATGTATAATCATTAGATTATATTTTTCCCATTAATAATCATCTACTGTGAAATTAAGTTATATCTGAGTATACAGCTCAACATCTTCTGATGTATTTTTGATTACTATTCTTAGTCTTTTTAAATGTTCAGGAATATAAGTTAATAAACAAATGGTCCGCCCACTATATCTTTCCCTTATATCAACTATCTACTGCTAGCGCTCCTGCAGTGAAATGTCAAAAATCTATTGTTATCATCTTTCTCCATTTCCAACTATACTCATTAATGGAGTCTCAGCCCCTAGTGTGTATCATTGTACATTGGTCATCTTAAAACCCCAATGATCAGTGTGTGTATATTTATCTGCTATGTAACTCGATTTCAATCAGAACATGTATTTCTAACGTCGCATGATTATTATCTCCAACTACTACTGGTAGTATAATTACCCCTGTAAGTTTTCAGTGTCATGGCATACAACCATATTATCCAGAGTCTACTATGAATATCACCAAATGCGGCCAATATCTTGAAATGCACATTCAAGATTACTTTATCACAGCCCACATGTTGATCTCTGAGTATCTATAACTACCATATCCAAGTGCAGTCTGCAGTGTCTCACAGTAAATCTATATATTTTCTATATAGGCACCTTAAGTATATTTCACAGTGTGCAACATCTGTGTATCCAAGTGTAGTTAGTACTATCTCTGAGTACATCTGCACAATTACTATATCTTTGCCTCTCAGTGGGTGACTGAAATGGCAAGGTTTATATCTGTAAGAGTAGCTATTACTATACTGATGAATGCCATTGCCTCCACTATATTTCGACCTTCTTGTAAAACTCAGAGTTGGCAATATCATTATCTTCATGTGTACTCAGCACTATTATGATATTTACATTCAAATTTACTCTATCTCATATCGCCACAAGTTATACTTAACACCAGCAGTGAATGGATACATTAGAAAGCGGTCAGACCAAACACCGATTCCTTGGATCATAACACATTCCAGCCCACATGGGCCACCCACGCAACCACCTCACCACACATCTAAAAATGCTCATCTGAGGTCATTCATTTTATCAAGTCTTCTTTAGTCGCAGATACAGCTTTCGGTTAAAGTGAATTTTAAATTATATGTGACATGACTTTGTAAGTCTTACTGCACCATAAAAATTCGCTGTCTGAACTGGCAACCCACCCCATTGCAATACTCCACTACCTAGCATTCTTCTTTCCGGATGATTGAATTCCACAAAACAATACCTCTCATTCTTGAGACACCACTGTTACTTGTATTTTGAACATGCTTAGCAAAGTATGAGTAGAGTTTTGGTATTTCTGGTTGGGCTTTCCAGCTGGCAAAGCCACCATCCCAGCTACTTTCCCTTCTCAAGATTTACCTAAAATTACCTGCAACTCCAGCTCTGACTGAGGGGTAGAGATATGCAATCATTCATGTGTGACGAAGTGGATATTAGCCATGTTCACTATGAGTACTGTTGAATGGGTATTGGTATCCTCCCGCTGAGCCTCAACTTTCAGGCCCATTGGAGATTGAATTCTTTGTATGTAATAATATTGAGACTTCAATGCATGTCCTTATCACGAATCTTAAAGGATATTTTGGGGGGTTATGCGTAGAGCTGTGTATCTGAGCTGCACAGCAACATTTTCGAGCTTTTGGGGAGCTGATCTTGAGACAAACCTCCCAACATAATCCGCCCTCTGTATCTGCACTCCATTCCTGTACAGTCCTTAATTTTTGTTAAAATGATCTCAAGATATCACAATGTAAGTTTATCATACTCCCAGGCCACCCCTACTGAGTTGTGGTTGCATCGCTAAATATTTATGGGTGGGGAGTCAGTTGGCAGGTTCATATTGGCCAAGAATGCCAAAGGTTCAATCCAGGGTATACTAATCAAATTTTGAAACTGATTAAACCAATGCAATTGGCTTCATGTGTAACAGGAACTGTTGGGAACGGATCTGCAAAAATATGAAAGGATTTTAAAATATGAGTCATGATATTGAAACTGCTTTGGAATACACGTAACTATCTTTAAACCTTGTCAAATTGCTGTAGAGCAGTCTAGGAAGCATGGCCTATTCTGTGGGCAGACTGCAAGTGCACCTCAAAATAGTTGTTACTAGTAAGGTGAAAAAAAATTTGAAATAATCACTGACCTTCTGAAGCCTGAGCTAGTGCTTACCCCTCATTCCGCACTGGCAATGGCTTCCAGGGAGGTAGTTGTTGAGAATTGAGATGGTGGGGCAGTGTATCGTAAAGCAACTGAATTAAATAACAAGAACCACTAATACTCAGAACTGTGATATCCATGGTATCAATTTCATTCTGTATACAACTTTCGACATGCATAATAGATTGGCCATGGAATATCCATGAGGTCTGATTCACATCTTAGGTGTGCACTGGACAACTTCAAAATTGAATACCCAATATTCACATAAACTATGTAAAAGCTTCTTACTGAGGTCGATTTGGGATTGACCACTGACAGTTGTCTTGAGGTAGATGCATGCACCATTTGACCATTATAATTCCAGACTATGATCATTTGTATACAATTTCACTTGCCACATATCGTGTTTCAAACACGTCCTGATTATTCACCAGTAAACATAGCTGGCACAGAGAATCTTTGCATATAAATTGAGTTGAGTATGGACAATTGGTGTTGGATATGCTGAATTTATCTCATGCCAGCGCAATGATTAGACCAGTTGATTTTGAAATCAATAAGATACACCAAACCAATTTTCAGATGAATTGTGTACCAGGCTACAGTATCTTCCAATTGTTAATATTTGAAAAGATAAACACTAGCTACCTAAAAAGCCTGTCTGGGTGTTAATTAGTTTCATGCCATTGCTTCTGAAAGTTGCCAAACACACTGATGAAGCAGAGCAAAATGCCTCTTGTTCTGCAGTATCTCCACTTGGACATCTTCACACAACAAGTCTCAACTTGACTCTGAACTGTGCTAATGGATATCAAAGACCGTATTATCTTCTACTTGCTGGCTGGGTCAGGGATTATCTGGAATAAGTAATTGTTACTTATATCTCATAAGGCTTATACCAGATGTATAGAATGCTAAATGGTGGGCTAACATCCAATTCAATTTTTCAGTTACTTGTTTACCAGAGAAATCTACACCATAATTTGGAGCATGTGAAGGAATCAAATGTTGAAACTCTTCACACTCTTGGTGTTTACCCAATTTCAAGCCAGTTTTGACAATACCCTCATACAATGTCTATTGGCTTTGGTAGTCTGACGAATTGCATCAACTTCTTCTTTAATTAGTTAAATGTTTACAATATTTGCTGCTCAAATACCCAAATGCGGGATCAGTTGAGGATTGATTTCACCATTAATTTACATCAGTACTACCACCTCCGTGTATACAGAGACTACTACACTATTACATTAATATGACATTAGCTCTAGCCAACAGAATGAAAGCTACTGCATACTATGAATACAAGTGGTGACCTGTACAACAATTCTTCAGAGATCTATTGATGACAGAAGAACTGTGGCCGAAAAAGCCTCTTATGAAGTTTTAATGTGAGCAGTATGGATATTGTCTGAATTGACTCTGTCAGTATACCAACAACAGCACTCCGATTAATTTCCGAAATTACTACATATTACACTAATGCAAATTTCCCAGACCAAGTTGCTTTCATGAACAGAAACTGTTACTGTCTACAAATGCCAGAGTCAGCAAACAGTTGGCAAGAAAAGCATATCAATTACAAGTACAAAACATATATAAATATCATTCTGTATTGGAGGTCCATATGTATTGGGGCTGAAAAGGTTACTCTAACAAAATGGAGGTAATTTTGGGTACACCTGGATAGAGCCCAATACATACCAACCATACAGTCAGATGCCTCTTCACAGAATTCAACCATGCGATCGGAGCTCAATATTCATCAGGTAAGCTTGGCTGAATACAATCATTTGTATAAATTATTCGGTCTTGGTAAATGGCAACTATTGCTGGAAGTGGGTAGTCAAGTAACTAGTCCCTGAAAGAAATGTGGCTGAAAATGTATACAAATGACAGCTTCAGCAAAAGAAGCTGTGTACTGGGCAGCACATGAAATTCCTGAGAAGTGTGTAGAATATCTAGTCGATATATGAAATGCTGACACAGAAGCCACCACCTGGCCTGTCACTGATGATCACTGTAACACAGACAGTATAGAGAGAAAGATTTATAGTATTACTCTTAATAAGAAGAAGCACTTCAAGTTGCAATTATTCATCAATTGGATCCAGGTTGATGTGTAGTGGGAGGCAATTGGAGTTTAAAATCTCTGGATAATTATTCAACTGTGCACAAAACATTTGGGCTGTTCAACGATGCATTCTGTGAACCCTACATTGCAGTCTATAGTGCAAATCCAGCCTGGTAACAATAGTACCACTAATATTTGTGAATAACAGCATATTACCAATGTGAAACAGGCATACCACACTAGCAGAACTGTCAATTACATTGGACAGATACTCAAGTATATGGACTGGTATACCAGTCTTGACTATATGGAGAAGACACTGTAGTATCCTACTCTTCAAGCCTGGTAAATTATTGACTCTGCAAAGGTTGTTAACCTACACTCTTGTACTGATACACTTCAAAATCCTCACAGAGCACTACTTATACATCTCCAAATTGTTATAGTGAGACATTTTTCTGCTCTGTATTACTGGTGGTTCAATTTTTGAAATACATCCTAGTTTGCAGGGTGTCCAGAAGAACTCAATCAATGTTACCTGACGATGCATTACTGGAGTTCAGAATTCTCAACATTGAACAGCTATTCCGTGTACCAGTGGAACTAGTGTGCAAGACATTGAGTTAGCAGATTGTTGTTCAGATATGGTCAGAATCGACTGCTTGATAGTATAATATACCATTGCCAACAAATGGATCATAACTAGATCTCATAACATCTCCTCCAGATAGACCAAAAATGAATCCAATGACTTCAATGAAAGTTGCAAAGGATGAGTTGTTTCTTTTCTATTATTATATTCTTGTTCCACCCAACCCACTTGAATCCTCCAATTTCAGAAGTATCTGTGATTTGGAAAAATGGCATCGATTATTTCATGATGTCCAAGAAGACTCACCAATGGATAATATGTCTTCACACTTGAGGATATGTATCGCTATTTTAAACAAAGTACAAAGATCCAGACTGTTGCACTGAATATGTTGACAGATTGATCATAGCTGACAAACTGGCCCACAAGATGCATCTTGCACTTGTCAGACCAATAGTTGGACTTGAACATTTGTAGTAATAGTACACTGCATCAGATAGAATTAATACTGTATAGATTGTAAATAAGCAGGTGGATTTAAATTGTTACTAGACAGCATATTAAAGACAACACATGAATAAGGGTTGGTTGAAGTAAGAGTAAGAAAGTTAATCTAATTGTATTATTTGTAGTATTAGCAACGGTTTCAGATCGTAGCTTCAGGTCCAGGATCGAGTCAGAACAAAACTGTCACCAAACTGGTAATCCACATTGTCAATACACCCGAACTATCACTTCGGACACAGTTCAATGGTAATCTCCCAATCCATCTAAATTGAATGGGTTGTGTGCGGGTTGTCCCACAGGTCCATCTTTAGATTCATATAATGCACTTGCTGTCGCTGTTTGCTAATAGTACATGATCAAAATCACTTATTCAACATTGAGTAATCCCATTTTTGTATGCTTTGCAGGCTGCTATATTGAGTATTTGGGAATCAATGATTTTCATTTTGTGTTTTGTATTTTGGACTACTAAGGTGGTCAATAGTTCGGTTATGATCTCAAATATCTGCATGATGCCTTTATTACACAATATACAAGACTAAAAATTGTTGACGCTCTGTTGACGCTCAGTCTGAAGATGGGGTTACAAACCTATTGCGTACTGTTTTCGTGGAAAATGCCGCCATTACATGGCATATGAATTATTATCTCAAAGCGACACATAGATTACCAAAGATGCAAGACCAGCAATCATAGAGGCTCCATTGACGCTGAATTTCAGGATGGGGCAGGGAGCATGCCACTGTTGCTCTTGCCTCTAAAGGTGGCTAATACCTCATTAATAGAGGTCTGCAACCAATTGCCACTCAGATAACCCAAGATGCAAAGCCAAAAATAATTGACTCTCCTTTGACACACATTTTCAGAATGGGGCAATGACTGTGTCACTCTCTCATTTGTATATAAAGGCTGCATTTACATTCATTATACCAAACTACTAACAGATCACTTTGCACTTACATAACTTAAAAGACTAAAAATCGTTGATGCTCAATTGACAGTCATTTTGATAATAGGCTAACGAAGATATCGGGCATTGTTTTGCCTGATGAGGCCGCCTGTACATTGTATATGAATTATTGCCTCAAAGCAACATTTCGATCACCCAAGATGCAATGCCAAAAATCATTGATGGTTGGTTAATGCTCATTTTCAAAATGGGGCAGTAACCATATCGCAGATTGTTTTGCCTATGATGGCTGCCAACACATCGGTTATACTTGACAGCGCCCAAATCACTTTACATTTTCCTTGCTTACAAGACCAAATATTGTTGATACTCCATTGACACACATTGTGATGTATTGTCAAGGTAATATCTGCTGCCATCGATAATTGTAGGATTAATTACTTCGACTTATTGGTTGGCATTCTGCCAGATTGGGACACTGCCCTTTGGCAAAGCTGAGCCCAGAAATATTCTTGTACAGGTCACTGTCATGCTACCAAAATTGATATATCTTGCTGAATGATTCATTTCGCCAGCTATATATCTGTTTATGAACAAATATTCACATGTGGCTGCTCAATATTGTCCCATAATATTTCTCCAAGTGAAATTCTCGGTCAAGCAACATAAAGAACCAGGTGAAAACATATTGACAAATTCAGTCCTACTTTTCGTTATATCCCTTATTCCTCCATGTTTTCATTGTGGTGACAGTCATCAACTCCTTTTAAACCAGGTTCGTTAACCTCCATGTTGGCTGAACCAATCTCGGAAAATTTGGTGTGACACTCATCACCCGGTGGTGTGGGCTAATCGGAGCCTGGAAGCGACTGTCTCGCTCTATATCACACTCGTGATGATCCTCACAGTTGTCTTCACTCGTGTTTGGATAATCCAAGTCACCATTCCAGTTAAGCCAATTGTCCGTGTTGGAAACGCTTTCAGGTGCGCTATCCTCATCACTTTCGGCTGAATAACGGTCGATTCTTCTGATTAGGTGGACATGTAATACTTGAGTTTGTCCTCCAGGGAGGTTCTATGCAGACAAAGCGGGTGGCAAAGGTGATCTTTCTGGCAATTTAAATGCAGCCGCACCATCATGTTGAAAGTTTGAACAAGATGCTTTGATAATCTCTTCCATATCTGAAATGTATTATACAGCTGTCATTTGCTTGTTTTGGGCACAACATCCCTTCTGTGTAGCATGTAGATTTTGGCTGCCCTGCCACATCTTCAAAACGTCATGCACCTTGGCCATTCTGTGCAATTTCCTTTCCGCCACCTCTTTCTTGAATTCCAAGTCACATTCAGTTTCCGTGGTATTCAATGCTGCGCGATCGCCTCAAAATATACAGTTATTGGCTCGAGCATATTCTCTAACTCGGAAGTTATTCCAATGCGTTTTGTGAGAGATTACTTACTATCTCTGGCAGATACAGTCTCGCGCAAGGGAAACCTGGCTTCTGCTCTGTCACAGTGTGGTATGATAGAGAATATGCCACATGCCACACAGGAGAAATCGATGTACTTTGAGTGCATTTCCTCTTGTTGGCTCCACCAGTTGGTGATATCAGGTAACCACAATGCATGGTCAATCTCCATGCAGTCGGTGTGGGAATCCTTAAGATATGCATTAACTTGCCCCCAGTTCGTTGGTGCTTCAACCAGTGGACTCAAATAAAGCCTTGCAGCTGCTAATACGCTTGCTGTGCAATCACTTCATCTCAGTGTCATTTCAGCCGCACTTGTAGCCGTTAAGTATTCTTCATCATTGCTGGACAAACAATATGGATAACCAGAGAATCGACCAAATCCAGAAACCTTTATACTGGGGAAGAGATTGCTGCCAAGATGCTTTTCAAGCTTAAACACTGACATTCATCGATGTTTGGTACATTATTTGTTCTCCACGTACTTCACAAATGCCTCCTGGTGTTTGATAGTAAAGAAAGTCTCGTCTTCATGATTAACATCTATTGCATTGCCCCACTGTCTCAATGATTGCAATGTCTGGGAAGGATCCAGAATATATACTGAAATGAAAAGCATACAGGTTGTTGGAGTCACTTCAGCCTGATAAGTAGATAGCAGCTCTAGGTTTGATAAAGCCTCATCTTAATTTGTATAAATAATAACACAGTTCAATCAAAAGTAATTTTCAATTCTTAGAATGTAACTTTGTGTATGTTTCGAACATCCTACCTGCTACACATCATCCCTTGTAATAATGTCCCACAAACTTCACGGCAAAGTATATGTCCTCCTTCCATTGAGCCTTGTTCTTCATGACAGCTTGCATAATATCATCCATAGGATCGAAAATGTCACTGTAGGCAGTGATGACATGGTGCAGAGTCACCATATTCTGTTTTGACACCTACAGAGTCCACTATGGGAATGGCCTTAAACTTTCCATTACATCCTGGATGATAGTCCAGTCATCCTGTATTGAGAAGAGTTGCCATTAATCACTGTCGTTTGGATTCTTGAGCTAATAGCGTGGGAATTCTCGGAAGCGGTAGGCTTGCTCAACCAACTCCAGTGTCAAATTGCACCGGGTTTTCACATCCATAATAGGTAGTCCTGCAATTTGGACATTGGCTGCTGGAAAGTCAATAAACTTATTTCAACGACACGGTGTCAGCGTAATCATTACAGCAAGCATTCGCTGCTATATGGAGGTCATTTTCAGGGCTTTCAAAATGTCTCGAAATATGTACTTTCTCAATTAGCCCTGCTGAACTTCATCTCATTGCCATCACCTTGTTGATTCTAGCATTGCCCTTCTTTTGCATTCTTCGGCTCTTCCCAATATCTGTGCTTTCATTCTCACCAAATTGCTGGTTCGCGCTCATGGTCTTTCCTAGACTTGATGCAGTCTGTTACACTGAGACTGCTCATGAATGCACCCATAGCAAGCTTACTGACGTGTGCCATGCATGGTATGTAGTTTCTCATTGCAGGACACTCACCTCCGGAGGCCTCAAAGGTTGATTGTACTTCCTGTATCATCGAGTAATTGGAAGAAGCATTATTAGTCGTCATTCCCAGTAAACGGCTGTCAGTATTCTGAATACAATCAAGAACTGCCTTTAATTTTATGCCTAGCATTGCTCCAGTATATTGACTCTTGACGTATTATTCATAATTACCATTCAGAATAGAAAATGAACATGCTATCAGCCTCATCGCAAACGAGTTGTGCTTCTCACAACACCCAATTTCAATGCATATAGTAAGCTATGAACAATGATATAACTAATTTGTTTGTTGATATCCACCCATTCAAAGCTAAGCTAACATTATTTCTTGATGGCAATTGCTTCTTAGTTGCATCCACAGTCAGTGAGTATTCCCTCCTGCGGATGATACAAATGGTGCAGGCGGATGGAAGTGCCAGCTTGCTGCATAAAGCATTATTAGACTGTTGTAGCTCAAGGTTTGCTATCGCTTTCCATGGAATAGTAGCTGAAACAAATCGTAACATGAGGTTGTGATTCCAGGTTTCTTGGTAAAGTTCAACTGTTAGGAAGTCCTTTGCTGCCAGTTGGAGCATTTTGTCTGTCAATTGTATTAATATAGTTATGATCAAACTGTCAAATATGAATTTCTTTTGCAAACTAACAATGGTAATTCTTCAACTGCCTTGTCTCTTCCACATGGCCAAAGCTGTGTCATCAACAGTTGTACTTGTCAATTGAGAAACTTTCGACTCAGTTAATTCGTTGAATTTAGCTATGTGCTCTTTTGCCAGCAAGTGTTTTCCAATTGAGCTGCTGCCATGCTCAGATGGATGGCAAAGAACTTGATCACACACAATACATATGATGCCAGGGCTGCTGTTGTCCTCAATTCCGCAGTCCAAATTGAAATGGGGGAATAGAACATTTCTAGAATATTTCCAAGCAATAGAATGCATCGAGCACATATTTATAAATGCCCCCCAACCATCAAATATGACTTGCAAAGTACGGTTCTTCAAATCACCAATAATGAGACCTTCATTTTTGAAAGATATTATTATCTCGAGCAATAAGTTGTTCAAAGATACAGAAACTGACATGGTGGTTGGAATTTGAATGCTGCGTAATTCCAGTTGAAAGACTGTCAAAAGGTACAGTATTGTTAAGTAGAACACTGGTTCTTAAATATTGACACTGGAGCTGCAGACAAGGCAAAAGTCAGATCTGTAAGACATTGCATGCAGAGTTGTGAAGTTGTATACAAGGTCATATTGAAAGAACTGAGTGGTAATAACTCAATTTAAGAACAATGCAAGGCATTTCATTGCTGCAAATCATACAGAGCCCCACAAAATCAATTACCACTCCACTGATGCCTATTTTTAGGAAGTGGTAGCAGAATTGTTACTAGCATTTTTCCCTATAAAGGAGGGTAATACTTTGATTATGGGTTGATGTGGATCCACAGCGCTTGGATGATGCATGTTGCAAGACCAAAAATCATTGACGCTCCATTGACACTCATTTTTGAGATATAGTCGTGATGTTGTTACAAGTCATTTTGCCTAGAATGGCGGCCGATAGTGCCATTATGGGTTAGTGGCTTCGCACAGCCCTTCAATTATGCAGAATGCAATGCCTGAAATTGTTGAAGTTCCATTGACACTCATTTTTAGGATAGGGCAATAAGCGTGTCACTTGAATTGTTGGCTACAACGCCAGCCAATACAGTAACACTGGAAGAATATAACAATGCAGCCCTTTGAATGACAAATGTATAACACAAGAAATCGTTGATGCTCCGTGGAAGCTTATATTAAACACATTGAATCTGTCCTCATACTTTCAATGATTGTGTGCAACAAATCATATAGTTATTATTTACACCCATTATATCATTGCTATGAATTATCATTTGCATCCAGAAGCTTTGCACCATCTCAATTGCTGATCAACCACTTTCCACGTTATCTGAGCCATAGATGACATGCCTCTATCAAATTCCCATGCTTCCGGCCAGCAACTGATGGCATGTAGATCTTTCACTAGTTTTTGAGTAATATTGCCCAACTGCCTCTTCTTTCCTCATCCAGCTCCTTCTCCTTGATTTCCATGACATACCATAAGAAATTTTAAATATCTCAACCACATAGACCAGACCTGTGTGGTGAGAAATGCAGTTTGATGAATGCATGAATGCAGCATGATGGTCGTCATTCAGATAATTCATATTGTGCACTAACTGCTCCTTTTATGACTCATATGAAATCACTCACCTACACTTTGTAAGTAAATGTTGTCACTAATTTAGTTTTTACGTTCTCATTTAACCATAATTGGCATACAGATATCAAGTTTATTGGTTGTCCTGCACCCCGATTTCGATTCTAAAACTTTCACATGGTGCGTACGACCCTTGCACATGAACAGCTGTATTATTGTTTCTCACAAGCTGCTCACTGAAATGAAGAAACAGCTGACCTAGAGTAACATTGGTACATGAATTGCTCATCAGTGTGAGATAATGTCAATAATTACAATTCGCCTCATTATTCCTCCGGCGATGCAGGTACCATCAAGCTCTGCGAGTCTGAACTTGATTTCATTATGGTGATTAATGTGGCAAGCAATATGCTGCGGTAAAAGCTGATAGGTTCAGCATGCTGTACATTTTGAATTAGTGACGAACCAGGCTCCGCGTCGGGCGCAAGATGTTCTATGCCTTTTTTGGACTGTGGCTTGCGGAAACCCAGCCTCATATGACTACCTCCTCATGAAGATGTCCCTTGCTCCATTTGTAATATTCCATGTACCAAATTAAAACACTCCATCAGCTCTCCAAACGTTTTGGGTTCAGGTGGTTCTGCAACATCCTTCGTTCGTAGTTTAACGACTGCCAAAACCCTCAATTCGGTAGTGCCGTACTTCTTATCTCTGTCACAAAAGCTGTCAGCAGTGTCCCCCATTTGTAGTTGTATCGATTAGGCAAGCTTCATCTGCTTCTGCCGAAACGGTTCCATGCGCTGCTGTACATTTTGAGAATGTGCCCATCACCCAGCCAGATTCGTCATCATTGCTCAGATTGCCCTGAAATATATCTTCATCATTCTCGTCTTCCGCATCCTCCTCATTGTTGGAGCTTGCAAGATTACTCATACTCTCTCCACTAGTAACCTTTATCACCTGGATTATTTTTTTAAACTCTCTGGTTGTCAATCCCACGTTTTGAGCTGTCCTCAGATCATCCTGCTCCTTCGTAATCGCACTCTCAGCATTTTCAACTCACTTTCTTCCCATAGTGGTTTCTCTCTCAACATAATCCTCAATCCATTTCTCTTTCTCTTCATTGCATAAATAGTACATCTCTTGTTGTTTTTTCGCTGCAAGCTTCATTTTGGATCACACGCGGCGCAATGCCCCAAAGGCCCGGACTCTTTCTGCATTCAAGCTACTCTTGCCTTATTTTACATAATGATGTCGTTGTGTGGAAAGCTTTGCCGATTTGCCGTATGTGTCTGCCGGAAGTGGAGAAGAATACTTTTTCGGAGCATTGAGGATTGTAGTTTGTGTTGACTTTCTTGTTACGTGAGATGTTGGATATTGGAAGATCTGGATGGCATGGAGGCTAGCTACGTCTTTTATGTCACGGCTGATATGTTTGATCAACTTGAACAAAGCAACATCTGCGTTTTGACTGTCACTAAAATGGGAATTGTTAGGCTTACTGTAGAACTTGACATGATTCTTAGCATCAGTTTCACATAAAATCCCAGGGATATTCTGAGATACACATCACCAGACATTCTTTCACTCAAGGAATTTTCTGTTAATATTTGTCAACAATGAAATTTTGGCTGCGTTACACCTCCATGAATCGATATAAACAAACAAACATCATTAGAGCGACGTGCTGCCAATTGTGGGATGGTGGAAGACCCCTGCAACTTCAAGCCATGCACCGCAGGATTCATCTTGAGTAGAACATGCAAATTGGCTGGAACCAATTCCATCCTGACTTGAAGCTAATAATATATTCCTCAGAACTTCCCACTTCTTTTCATTATCAACTTTCTGTCCAATTCCACACCAGCAAATCATACGTACACATACACCACAGCCAACTGAGAACGGATCCGACATGAGTGAATCTTCTGGCGCTTCATCTAATGCATCACTAGCTGGCACACAGCTGCAATGCAGACACCAGTTAGTCCACCATGACACTACGAACACAGCCACCAGAAATGTGACCCAGAATGCACATTCAAAAATCATCTGTAAAACCGGAACCAGCAAGATTAAGAACCAACATGGAATTGGATGCAACTATATCCATATCGAGGTAAACTGGCATCAATTAACCATATAAGGTACAGTTGGTATGTATGTGTAAAAAGCTACATGACCAATTGATCGCTACCTGGAATGGGAAACCTCCAGGGTTGACCAAGGCAGTTGTCCGCACAGTCCACGAAATGGAACACTATAATGTTGTTAGCTCTGGGATTTGAATTGATGAATTTTGCAATTAGCGTCCACAAGAGTGGCCGAAGCAGGCTTCAATTACCTTAGAGGAAGATCAGGATGTGTATTCAGTTGAGGTAATAGCCAAATGTCATTGTTAGAAGTTCCAACTACTCTCTTGTAGGTTTTCAACATGTCTGCTACTATTGCAAAGCAAGGAGATTGGGTACAGCTGGAACATTCCAACATGCACCTGGCCTAAAAAACGTCCAAAATGGCCAAAGGAGGGTTCACGCCCAGCGCAATGAAGGAAACGCAATATCTGATATAGTAACATCACACCAAAGTCTGACCCAAAAAGAAGCGGGGAGTTGAGTTTCCTGGGCATAAATAGTTGAAGGCTGCGATAGAAAGACACCTGGCTATGATTCATTAGAACCATTAGGCCAGATGCCTTCCTTGCCAGAATGGCACCGCAAAGAATATGCTGACACACTGGAGGAGCAAACCAACTAGTGCACCTCCATCCGACCAACACCGACAGCCGACACCAGAACTGACCCTATCGTGGCCCGGAACACCACCTGCACCGCCCAAGGACAGTGTGGAAGCTCCAAGTTCCGAAATCGAAACTTTGCGAACCAGATATGGGTATTCACATACTTCTCTTCCCAGGGCTCAATTTTTCTATCGTGATGTATTTGCCCAGGATAGCCAGCACGATAATGATTTTAATCCTATTATGCTGACTGATGAAGAATCATCCACTGGTTAGTACACTATCTGCTGTATGGTAATGCAGCTAACATCAATTTTGCAGACGAAAGCAGCTGATTGAGTAAACCTGCAAATCAGGACAAGTATTGATTGGAAGGAACAGGATTTTTGAGAGTACTATTTTCTGGAACTAGTGGACACTATGAAGTATATTTTAAAAGATATATTTATATGAATTGTTAAAGAACAATGTAGTGATCAAGGAGAAAGTAAATGGAACCACCAGAATAATTGCCGAAACAATGTGAATAGTATATGATGCCAAATCAGCTGATTGCATAATATGGATACACCCATGGCAAAATAAGCGTCAACAGAGGGTCAACTATCTCAGGTCCTGTAAGTCTGATAATGAATAATTGATTAGGTCATGGTTATAAATAATCGAAGTATTGGCTGCCTTTATAGACAAACACTATGCTGACACAGTCCCTACCCCATCCTGAAAATGAGTGTCAACGGAATGTCAATGATTTCTGGTCTTGCATCCTGGTTAATCTGATGGCAAATAGGTTACAGACAGTCATAATGGTATTATTGGCCGCCTTTAAAGGAACAACAGATATTGATACCCTCCCTGCCCCATCTTGACACTGAGTGTCAACAGAGCGTCAATAATTTGTAGTCCTGCATCATCGGTAATATGAGGGTCATATTCTTGAAAATTAAGGAATCGCAAGCAATCTTAGGTGGATGCTGTACTCGGTGTATGCTCAGCTCAGTGTATGCTACACTCGGTGTATGCTGTACTAAGTGTCAACTCATGATTATGGCATGCAGAGATAGAGCGGGATGACTTAACATTGTGTTCTTGTAATGATGGTAGAGTTTTGGACGAGAAAGAGACATGGGGGATGGAGATAGGGACATTATGGAGAAAACAAGCAGATATGAGGCAGCAGGGGTACGACATGACAGATCGAGTGTTGAAGTCTTGCTATTGGTGGTATTCCCCGCCGAATCAGGACCAGTACCGGCAGTAATGGGAATGGTAAACTGACTTGCACATGAACTTCTCATACGTCCTACTATCTCACAATAATCAATTGTATCTCAATTCATCCATCTGTTTCTTGTCCTCAACTCTACAATCACCTAAGAACGCGAAGTTGAGTCATCCATCTCAATCTCCCTGTGCCATGATCAAGAGCTAACACCTGGTACCTGCATACACCGAGTGCAGCATACACAAAGCACAGCTCATACTGAGTACTGCATACACCACGTACTGCATCATTCCAGGAGCAACCATTACCCGCTCCCTGCCAGTCTCTCATTTCATGTTAGATCATGTTGTATTCAATTCTCTACATTTCCACCATTATGAGTTAACCAATAAATACAGTCTGAGCTCCAGTTGCGCCTTCCTCCCGAGTAAACTCCTCCTGATTGATTGTCTTGAAGTACTCATCCAATTGCGCTCAAATATGGCCTCCAAATGCATCTCCAAATTCGCTGCATCATGGCCCGCAAGTCCATCCCCGAACAAGCTCAATCACAGCCTCCAAGTGTATCTCCAAACTCGGACCATTATGGCCTCCAAGTTCACAAATCATGGCCACCAAATGCATCTGTAAACTCATGCGATTATGACTTCAGAGTGTATATTTTAGTTCACTCCATCATGGCCTCCAAGTGTTTCTGCTAATACAGTTGATTACTCCCTGCAAGTACATCACCAAAATGGCTCCATCACAACCCCACAGCAGGTCATAGTTACTTGATTATGGTGCAGTGAAACGGTGGAGCTAGATGGGTGACAGTCCATCATCACCACTCCCCTGTACCTCGCATGGCATCCGATGGGAATGGTTGAAAATCAGCAGTTCTAGCTCAAGGATTGTAGCCAGAGAGTCAGATGTTATGTAGGGATCCCCTGGCATGATAAACCACACAAATCGGGTGGTTCTATGAGCACTTTGCAAGAGTACATGAGCAATCAGACTAATTGCGTCGATCTGTGAAAGCTCGGCAAGTGTGCGTGAGACCAAGAGCTGGGAAAGATGGAGAGTGTATTTTGTATAATGAGGTGATGTCTATCTACCCTGGGGTCTCTCAAATATATACTCCATGTTGCTTACTCCATCTCCGTATGTATATTTTTAAAGTTAGTTAGATACTACCTGCTATATTATGTTGTACTGAATCTTATCACTGTAATAAAGATGAATATGATAGATGAAGTGCCTTGCAGTTCTGGAACTCCAAAAACCAATACCGTGAAAATATGGCACCAAATCTCCTGCAGAGAATGCGGAGAGGTTTCAGCTTCTGTCAAATTCATTCCAGACGACCTGTACAGAGGTCTTAACTGCTTTCAAAGTTTCCTGCAAACCTGCACAGAGGTCTCAGCTGCTCCAAAGATTAACTATCCTAATAGTGAAATCATATAGCATCCTGAATATACCTCCATAACAGCAAGTACATTCAGGAAGACCTGTGAATGCTCTTGCAGAGTCGGAGAGCACTATGCAAAGCTTCAGGGGAGTCTGGGAGCATCTCGAAGTACTTAATATCACTGGTAAGGGGTACCAGAGTGTCTTCGAGGTTAGGGTGCTGTGTTCAAACTGATTTAAATTTTGCTGATGTCTCTTTGTCACATCAAGAGATATGCAATTCAAGAGTTAGCTTTAAAGCATTGTCAAAGATGATGTGCAAAGTTGATATATATTTATATTCATTTAAATTGATTGATTAGTTGGTGAAGATATATACCTATAGCAGAGAGAAGATTATTGTGGCAGAATGCTGTTCACCTAACAATGACATTTCAACTTTGTCACACTTCTATTATTGCAATTGTACAATATCAACTAGAAATGCCTAACTGATACAATTCAAAGTCAATTAGGCAAATTTCAAAAACTTAAAACATCAACAAGATTTGGTTACTCACTTGAACTATCTTATCAAGCATCACACATACCCAGTTCAATACAGAGTACTGCAGATCATGTAATGACAATTATCAGTGTGAAATGGACTATAATAAAATAATAATTATATATATAGCGTATGCATTTCAGATGACTGGGAGATATATAATTTCCATATATATAGGTAATCTACTAAATAAGTTGCATGGACATTAAGAGCCCCAGAAGAAAGTTTTCAATATAGATAGAAATTATCCAGTTTCTTGCATGCAATTTGAATACAGTTTATTAAGTATAGCAGATCAATCTTTCAAAGTAGTATGAATATAGATTTTTTGGTGGTTTAGTATAGTATTGCAAGGTACAGTTCATAATTTCAAGGTTTGCAGTGTACCTAGTAGATGTTGCTAGGGGTATTCTTCAGAAATTCTTGGTGTATTGCGAAATTAAGATATTTTGAAGAAATCTGGAAGCATATATGTCAGCTGTTAATAAAATACTGGCACTGTCATCATTAGTAATAGAATAGTTTACCTTTGGAATTGTTCACAGTCCATATACAGTTTAATTCACATCGTTTCAGATAAAAACTCTGGTATAGACACTGCACTTTGAGAATGCAGCAATAGATATACCTCACAAATACATCACATTCTCCATTCAGTAATGCATAATAACAGAGGCGGTTGGCATCCAATCAGTAGTAGAAACCAAGATAAAATGATCATTCAATGGGGAAAAACAAAAAGGAATCAATTTCTGCATTAGGCTAAGTTGGCCAGTTAAAGGAATGATAGTTTATACAAGTTCATGCTACAGCAAATCTTTAAGCCTATAATCAATTTCAGTATTAATTCCAATTTAATTTTGCTTGTAAAATGTAACAATTGTAAGAAATTCTTAAATGCTAAGCATTTGAGTAAAATTGCTTTGAGGTGCACTGGACCTTGAGTTTATATAGAAGATTAAGCGCAAAGCAGATCTGGCCTTCTCAAATTTCTTGGATAGTTTGTCACTTAGCAGAATCCCTTTGAAATGTTATCTACATCCAGCTCTATATATTGATGAAAGTATCTAAATTACACTATATATCTTACAAGGCTATGGGTAATATATGCTGTCTTATTAGAAAGAAAAATAGGACAGACTTTGGTTTGATATTGTAATTAGCAAGGCAAGACAACAGACATTTGTCCTTGTATAGATAAGCAGCTTATTCATACTATGTACGAATGGCATAGGGAGATTATTTTCTGTTGGGCTATCTACATGTTATATTATTACTAGAATAATAGTATTGACAACAAATCAGTAAGCAAGAGAGAAATACACAATGACAGTTCTTCCTGTGTTTGCAACTCTGTATGTAAACATATCTCCCACAATACAGTATACTTTACATGATGTAGCTGGTGACTTATCTTAAACAGATTTAGCTAGATAGTATATAAAGTGCTATATCTGGGCCTCCAAACTTCCAAAACATTAATGATGAAATGTATGACACCAACGTTGAATTCTGTAAAAGATCCTGAAAAGTGGCACTGTGGTATAGCAATAGTACAAATTGATGACAATGTCTGCTTATGATTTCTATCCTGAATAGCATAGATTTTTCAAATTTGTCGTTCTCCAAGCATATAAGTATTGGCACATGGACCGCATTTGTTGTGTAATATGTTGATGGCAAAAGTACAATTTTCCACTGTGGCAATTCAAATTACTAAATTGTCATAATTAAATGATATGTTGGTTTGTGTGTTCTACAGTTTACATTGCTTAAGTTTTGACATTATCAAAATCTCCATATGAAATACTAATTACAATATATCAGTTGATTGTGTTAGGTTAAATCAACTGGTACAACTCATAAGTATTGTATAATTATGATGTAATGAAACTCCACAATACATATTTACTTAGGATAATATCAATTAATTGAATGCAACCAATACTTATAATTATTACTTAGATATAATATAGACAGTAATATCAAGTTTGTTATATTTCTCTAAGCTAATTATCAATTACATGATATATTATTTGAATTGCTAACTTTAGACTATGTTTTATTTAATCAAGAGATATTGAGTTCTTATTCTTGTATCATTGTGGAAAGTAGACTGTAAATAGTCTATTACCTGTTAATGCTTGACTTCTTTATTTATATTCACCCACACCTATTCAGCCGATAAGACAGACCATATCTTATTGAATTTTCATGGAATACAAGTTCTTACAATGTGAAAACTTGATCAAAGCAAATTCTTTTTTTATAATGGAAATTTCTGGTATGCTGTAGATTGGCAGATAAGAATTCTCATATGATTATGGGCTTTGATTGCAGCAGCTTGAACTATGTGACGTAATATATAAGAGTATACTCTTGTCTAATGAAATTACCTGCCTAACAAATTTCCTTTACCTCTTCTGTTATGCCAAACACTTATATTAACAAAATACATCTCACTTTAACCCTATATTTCCCTAATATGCAACCCAGATCACAAAACCGAATATATTGAAATATGATACATTCAATTGTGATAATAACATGTCAATGGTAAAATACCTGGAATCTATTATTATATCATCTTCGAAATAAACTTCAATTGTTGGTAATAGGACAAAGATATATGTGAATTTAGGTTTCTTTATTTATCTGAAAATGTCAGTTGTAATCATTGTTGTTATCCCACTGCATATTTTTGCTATGAATAAACAGCTACAGCTTAAAGTCCTTAAAACACTTCAGAATAGGTTAAATTATTTAAATAATTATAATTGGTTAACTCAGGAGGCTATTCAGAACTTGTAAACTATTGGTGGTAATTATGTTTTCAGTTATTACAGTCAACAGAATCTGTTTATAGAAGCCATATATAAGATAGTTTATTTTGTTCCAGCTGAACCAGCCATATTAATATCTGGTATTACTTATTTATTCCTCAGATATCGTGACTTTGTACTACATTGTTCAACACTGGTTGGTATATACCACTATTACTAACCATTGATTCAATTTTAATCATACACATATTTAATCTATATTTGAATATTTGTTGCATATTTGCCCAACTATTAAAATTCATAACCTGGTACAAGTTGGATATATTTACATGTACCGCAACATACTTTGCTGGCCGCCTCTTCAAATGGTGTAGCTGCTCAATGAAGAAAACAGAGAAATAATATTTTTTTCTGGAATGATATATGAAGGAATATGTTTTAAATCCATCCTGGTATTATTGACAGTCTTGCTTGAAATCTCTTCTTGATTAGATTCTAGATATACTGTGGCTCTGTTGACTGCCATTACCAGAAACAATTTTCTCAATTAGTTGAAACTTTGCATATTAACCAAACCATTCTCAGACCATTCATTTACCCAGCTTTCTGTAAAATCACTGCAATCATTCTTATTTTCAAAAAGTGATAACCCGCATACAGGGTCCAATCTGTAATCCCTACACACTTCTAAAAGCACCATATAATGTGTATCTTTCAATAAAATACTTTGGCATGTGCTGTCCTTCTTCGGTCCATTCAAGATATGACACAGATATCTCACTATTGCCGGCTACCAATTTATTAGCGCCGGCTGACATTATCGTCCGGATGTGTTTCAGGGACACCGAGAGGTAAGATGACGCCAACCTGCAGCATGCATCCCATCCAATCCCTATCGAAACGTTCACTAATGTAAAGTTGTACGTACAAGGTTTTTCATGTCCTTTCCTTACTGGCATAAGGTTGTACTGAGACGCCCCACACAGAAATTTTCATTTCACACAAGGGGGCGTTAGTAGAAGCGGAGTGAAAATTTTTCTTGAAGAGCAAGGATGAGAAAGGGGTTTCCAACGAGGTAAAATGTAGAAGGAGAAATAGGCGATGATAACTGCTTAGTATGGAGAAGAAAAACATGTCTGTTTCCTTACATCTCTCCTGATTTAGAAGGTAAGTAAAAGTACATGTATTAGAGGTGAGCGATGCTTTCGGACGATCCTGCTGAGTGGTATTCACAACCACTAGTAATCTGTTCTAAGCTAGAGTGACTGCTTCCGGAACCAGTCCCATTTTCAGGTCTGTGTTCCTCGCACGAACAAAAATGGAACGATGAACCGTACTTGAGGAGCTCTTCACTAATGATCTACAAATGAACGTCACTTCGCCTGCTTCAGCATACTAAGCAGACAGTCATCCACCTCACTCTGTGAACATTGTCGCAAATTATAGCCATTCCTTTCCTCCTCCCTTCCATACCTTGGGTTCAGTTTAGTTGTTGATAGCGAAAAGCCGTAACATGGTTCTAAATGACACGATTAATGGGTGCTAAAAAAAATGGCGAATCACATTATAAGAACTCTTAAAAAAAAAGGTAAATAGATGAAGATATCGTACTAGATTTAAAGATTAACAAAAGAAAGTACCATATTACAAACAGGGTATCACAAAAACCAAACAAAAGCATTAACATAAAACCAAGTCAAAGCCGCATGCAAAACAGAAAGATTTATCCAAACCCAGCTCCCGTCAATACATCCCAAAATCCTTAATATGCGCGCAAAAACTTTTGTGGTCCAGAAAACAAAAAATGCCCAACCCAGTATAGTAGTACAAATCCATTGTTTTCGAGCGCTAGTGTAAGAGGTGGCTTTTAAAGGAGGTAGTATACAAAAAATTTAGATCAATAAAACATGAGTAGAATCGAAGTGAGGTATAAATAACATACTAATGTATACACCATCTAAGGATATAATCGAAAAGAGGAAAACTTTTGTGAAATTGGCAATCGATCGACACGCGTGGGCGGTCTTTGAAAATGCGAAATCAGGGACATGTGTGCTGTCTCTGAAGGTGCAAAAAGGGGAAGGTGGTGGTGGTGGTGGATAAATAATGATACTCCTAGGCGTCGGGCCTCTTTAGGATCTCTTCGCAGTTAACCTGGAAGCGTTGGCACCAGGTTGCCATGCCCCTCATTAGTCTCTCAGTTTTCTCCCATTCTTTCTCGCCGTTGAACATAGCATCGACAAACTCAGCGCCAGATTGCTTGCCCATTTGAACCTTTGTCTTTCCTTCCTGATATTTGGGGGAGTTAACACGCCTCGCACCACTCCACATGTACTCTTCGCAAGACTTCAGTAAGTTCTTCAGCTTATGCCAGAGCCTCTCTCCGCTCTCCATAAAGTCTTCAACGATCTCTCTGTTCTCTACTGTCCGGATAGAGTCGAAGAAATCTCGAGCGCGCTTTAGCTTGGAGCTAAGCTCGATGAGGAGCTCCCAGAGGCCACCTGCAGTACGGGTTGCTTCATGGGTGCGACCATGATGGTATTTGGTCCAATTAAAGACCCATTCGCCCAGAGAGTTGGCATCGAAAACTGAACCAAGAAGTATGATAGGTCTCTCACTAGGATCCCAATTTTTAAGCGAGTAATCAGATGGGATACCAGCTTCAAGTGCCTTGCGACGGAGATCATCTTGATCCAAAGAGGAGGGATCAACGGCGGCGCGAGAAGCGGGAGCAGGTTTAGTTGAGCTGGTGCGAGGCGGCGAGCGGGGAGAGTTTTCGCCTGACCATGGTGCTTCACGGCGATGAACCCGGGAGCGCCGGCCTTCATGGGGGGGAGGAGATTGTGGTCCGGGCGCAGGGGTGTAGGTAGGAGGGACGAACTGATATCACGAGAAACTATCAGCGGTGATACAGGTAGTGCGGTGCAGATAGTAGCAGCCAGAAATTATGAGAGCCGCCGGCCTAGGGCTGAGATCGACACACTGCCGCTGTCTGCCTCTGTCTGCCTCTTTCGCACGTTGCCAGGATAGAATGAACTTACATATTCGCCTTGAGGACCTGTGAAGCCGTATGCATATATATTGGGCATATGAGTACCATGAGGCATGGGTGTGCCACTATGCGCGTGGGAAGAAGGGGGAGGGGGGGTATGTAGAGGAGTATGCATGAAACCAGGTTGCAGTCGGGTGTGGTTTGTGCCTGGGCGAGGAGAGGTAGCGGTTCGGTGATCGAACTCACTGTAACCCTCGTGAGGACCAGCCCTCCTGGAAGAAGGACGTTTGTTATTCATGTATTCAGCACCGATGAAGTCTTGAGCTGCAGTGTTGCTCCTGCGGCGGGATGTAGAAGGGGTGAGGGGCGAGGGTGCTGGTGTAGGTACTCCGTATCCGGCTTCGTAGAATGGTTGATTAGGATGAGACATTCCAGGCGGACTGCCGTAAGCGTGGTAAGTGCCTTGAGGATACCCAAACTGCGACGTGTAGGTTGGTGGTTCGAACTGCATGAGAAGGGAACCCCGGAATGGCGCCAACAATATTGGTTTAATAGAATGTGTGGGAAGTCGTTGGATCGAGGGTATCAAATGACGAGATTAAAGTATCTCGGACATGTACACAGATGGTGAGTGCAAGATAGTCCTATGATTCCACTGTGAAAACGATCCAAACTAGTTTCTATAGTCAAATATGTACCCGTTGAAGGATGGTTCGTCTATATTTTTTGAGGGGGCCTGGGAGTAAAAAGTCGATGAATGCACGATGATGTATCAACGGAGGAGTGGTATGTTGAAGTGAAGAAGGTTACGCGGGCGATTGGAGGCTATATACAGTGACAAGAATATTTCCGTGTGTGTTGTGACTTGGCCTCGAACCAGGCTCTCAATTGCACTAAGATGAAAATGGATGTGACAAAAAGGGAATAGTGTTACAAGGGAATGAAGTTTTGAGTGACATCACTCCACACAAAGTTCATAGGTCAACCTGGTAAAAATTTCAACACCACCAGTTTGAGCTGGGTTTGCACAGAAAGAAGAGTTTAGAGTAAAGGAAATACATTTTATATGGGGCACTAAGTGAGTTAGAGAAAATAAGGGGTGCAAGGTGACTATGTGAAGCTAGCAATGATCGGAATCAGCTTCAGATTAGGACTACAGTAACTGGGCATTCAGATCAATTGCTTAACACTCACTCAGTATTGATGTGGATTGGTGTAAACCAATACCCACTCAATGGTTTGCTCTTGGGATGTAATTTGTATTTGTGGTAGAGTAATATCTCTAGGTACTTATAAATTACTGCTATATATACTTTCCATTTGAGTAAGACTACCTATACAGGATATTGGAATATAATGTCAGATCAGGAACTTGAGTGAGTGCAATTGCTGTTGTGATATATATCCAGTAATATTATGAATCCGCTCTGTGTTAACAGTTTATATACAAAGTACAGTACAAAATCAATACAAAATGTTACTTCATACTATGTTAAAGTACATAAACTTTGCGAAACACATGTATGTTAAGGTTGATTTATAATGTTATCTGATCATTTGAAGCATTTCTGTCAATTCTTATGCTTATTGAATGCCAAAATATGTAAAATAGTTCAATTAACAGGTTTATATAATAATAAACAATTTAAATTCCATTACTATATATTAATAAAAATGAAAACAAAATTTTCACCTTTAACTTATGTAATTGTCATAGTGTATTTCTGACTTTTTAATTATAGAATTTGAACATAACCAACTAGATATAGATTGGACAAAAATTCTAAAGTTTAACAATATTTTGTAATTTTTGACAGGAGATTATCATATATAGTAAGAATACTAAGAAACGTTAACAATATAAAAGGAATATTTATCAATTAAGAAGAAATAAAAATAGACATAGTAACTCTGCTATACTTAGATTGAAATGAAACTTCTTGTTTTAACAATATACTAATACTAACTCAACAAACTTGATTTTCTATTATGTAATGTATAGTCCATATCTATTCTTGACAGTTTTAATAAAACTTCAATTGATATTATTACTAAATGGGTCGAATATGTTTGTAATTCAATATTAATCATATTCTGCCTTAATCTCAATTGGATTTACTAACACTATTTTTCAGATATTTCTTGATTTAAGTGTAATTTATTTTTGAATATTTCTTTCTACTATATTATCTAATATTTTTTGCTATCTTCAATACCCAAGTATTATATTTATTTTCTGAATAATAAATCTGTCTAAATTAAATCTAATATAGTCCAATTATGCTAAATATAAAATTACTCATATTTAGGATATTAAAAATTGAAAAGATATAAATGCTGTATAACTACTGTAAATATTATCAACATCTGTGTGTTATGAATTGACTTATATTACTAAATCATACAACAGGAAAATATTGAATATGCCAAATAAATTATAACAATCCGAATTATTGATAAATATATCTAAATATATATAAAAGGATTAAATTATTCCAATCCATTAGTCACTATTACCAAGGGTTAAGTATAGAATTACCTAAGTTATATGATGTATTGAATTGAAATGTATAATACAAATGATATCCACAGTGAAATTTAAACTGCAATAATTGGTCCTTTCAAATCATAATAGTTTCTGTTACTGTTTGGATATTCTAAGTATTTCTATTTATCAATTTTATCAACAGCAGTCTACACTAATTGAAATTATCACTATATGTAGTTGATATTTCAATCTACCATGTCCAATATCTATAGTAATACAACTACATTGATATTTATTATACAGTATAGTTGAAATTTTAACTTTAAATTGCTTATACTAATGTAGTATTATCTCTAAATGGGGTATATACACTTGTAAGTTATATGAACGGTATACAATGAAAGATAATAATATTGCACTGTGACAATTAGAGGTATTAAGGTAGAGATAATATACTTATAATACATTCTGTAATTAAGTTATTGTTTTGATATTCTTTGATTAACGTTTTTTACTTATCAGCGAAGACTTGTTATACACAATATAGTATAATGTTGAAGTTTTCTATAATGCATAATTAATAACTTCACCAATAAAACAGATACAGACTGTACTAAACTGCAATTATTGGTATCTTAACATAGTTTTTAACATTGATAACAGTATTGCCTATGCTGATTGGCAGAAAGCGGTAGTGTTAGTAATGGTTCTGGACAGTTACTTTAGGTCAGGGTCCAGGTCAAAACTGAACTATTTCAAAATATGTAGTCTTGTTCATCAATACACCCGAACTGTCGATCCGGATATGATTTAATGGAAATATCCCCACAAGTCTGAATTGAGTGTGTTGTCAGTGGGTTGCCCAGCGGGTCCACCTGTAAGTTTATATAATGGTCCTGTTTTGGCTATTGGATAATAGTATCTTATCAAAACCACTTATTCAACATCTAGTAATTGCTTTTTGCATGTTTTCCATTTTGCGATATGGATTATCTTGGAATGCATGTTTTTCCTTTTATATTTGGTATTTTTGCTTACAAAGGTGGTAAATTGTTCTGTTATTAGCTCAAGTATCTGCATGAAGCTTTGATCGCCCAATATGCTGGACCAAATAATATAGGCACTCTGTTGACAACAATTTACATAATGGGGTAGTGTAGATAGGATTCATTGGTGTACCTGATATGAGCACCATTATGTCGTGTATGAATCATTGCCACATAGTGACACATAGATTACGCAACATAGAAGACCACAAATTGTTGATACTGTGTTGACAATCATTTTCAGGATGTGGTAGAGAGTGTGTCAGTTTGGGTTTTACTGCTAAGGACAGTTAGTATCTCATTTATGGGTGTCTGCACCCAATTACCACATAGATGACCCAAGACACAAAGCCAAAAATCATTGATGCTCCATTGACATTCATTTTCAGAATGGAGCTGTGCCTGTGTCACTTTCTCCTTTGCCTATAAGGCTGCCAATATAATAGTTATGCATAACAGTGACCAAATAACATTCAATTATCTTACTTACAAAACCAAAATTCATGGATGCTCTGATGATGCTCATCGTAATATATTGGATATACACACTGTGCTGCGATCGATACTTGTATCCATAATGATTTGAACATACTAGTTGCATTTCTGACTTATTGAAATTCGGCCCCTTGGAAGAGTTAAATCCTGTAATATTCTTGCACAGATCACGCTCATTCTATTTAAGTCTATATATATTGCTAAATGATTCATTTCACCTGTAATACATCTGTTTATCAACCAATATTGACATGCAACTATGGACTATAATCATATAATCTTATGCAAAATGAAATTCTCGGACGAGGAATTTAAAGAACCCACAGAACAGACAATCGCAGATTGTGTCCAACTATTTGTTGTTTCCCTTATACCTCCTCGTTTCCATTGCATTGAACATCATAAACCCCTTCTCAGCATTTGTACTTGACTTCTGTATTGGCCAACTCAATCCAGTAACATTTGATACGGCACTTAGATCCTGCTCCTCTGGAACTTCCAGATCGTCAATTCTGTTGTCCAGCTGTATATTTGATTCATCTGCTGCCTCCCAGTCCACATAGCTCTCAAATGGATTATCAAACTCACGATTGCACTGAAGCCAATTATCAGTGTCCAAAATAGTTTCCGGTGCAAAATGCTGATCACTTTTGGCTGCATGACAGTTGATATGGTGTATTTGGAGGACATTTACTTCTTTAGTTCATCCTCCAGCAAGGTCCTTGGCAGTTGAATCTGGTGGCAATGGTGATTTTCCAGATGGTTTGAATGCGGCTGCACTATCATGTTGAAAGTTTAACCAGGATGCTTTAAAGATCTCTTCAGTATCTGAAATGTATCCTGCAGCTTTCATTTGATTGTTTTGAGTGTGAGATTTCATCTGTGTAGTACATGGGTTTTGACTGCCCTGCCATGTCTCTAAGAAGTCATGGAACTTGGCCATTCTGTGCAACTTTCAAATCCTCCACCTTTCTCTTCATTTCCAAGTTATATTCTGTTATAGTTGTATGCCATCATGGGTCATAGCGTCCAAACAGCCTGGCATTGGCTGAAGCAAACTTCGGTACTATGACGTTGTCGCAAAGGGTCTCACCTTCAGTATTTGACTGTCTTCACGCAATAACTTCTCGCCGTAAGGAAAAACTGGTCTCCACTCCAGCACGATGTGTCATGATCTAGAAAATATCACATGCCACATTAGAGAAATCGGGGTAGTTTGAGAATGATTCTGATTGTGGATGCCACCAGTCGGTGAGATCCAGTATCCCAAATGTACAGCAAATCTCCATGGGGATGGAGTGGTTCTTATTACAATTCAGATAAAGCTGCCCCGAGTGCTTTGATCAATCTGGAAGTGAATACAGGTAGAGTTGTATGGCTTTCACTAGGTGTGCCATGCGATTGTTTTATCCAGGTGTCATTTTGGCTGTATTTTCAATCATTAAATATTCTTCATCATCGATGGACAAATCGGATGGAATAAACGATGATTGGCCAAATCGAAACGCTGTAAGGGAGGCGAAGAGAGCGTAATTTGGTAATCATTCAGGTGTAATGACTGGCAACCATGTATACTTGGTGCAATTAGTGTTTCTAACCAAACAGGCCGGCCTTAGTGGTGGCATTCAAATCAGAGCGAGGCTGGGCCTGGTGTCTTTTTTGGTGTGCTGGCTACTTTTTCTTGGCGTCCGGGCTGCTGTTCGTGGCGGACTAAGACTAAAAGGAATATTATGTTTACTCAGAAAGTCTCCAAAGTACAAAACATAAACCATATCCAACTCAATTATTGTAGCCCTGCCATTGCCATATTCCATTCATCAACCAGACCAAGCCTAACGCAGGCCGATACAGGAGATTTAAATCACATGCAGGCTGGGCGGCTGGCTGGGTGGCCCTTACCTCAGTGTTCAAGAATGTATGCTGTGCAGGGCTGGGCCTGCAGGATGGTAAAAAGCTGGGCGGCTGGCCGGGCTGCTTAGGAATACTGGGCACAGAATTCATTCTCTATATACCAAAGATTCGCCTCTTGAGATTGGGTAGTATAAGAAGTCAAGTTCTCAAGATTAATATCCATTCCCGGGTAACAACTTCTACACGATCTTAACTTCCAGAAAGAATTAAGGATCTGTGCTGAAGTCAGAATCATACTCATTGTTGGAGTAACTTCAGCATAATCTTCAGACAGCATCTGTTATAGAGACTTCATGGCAAAGTCTAAGTCTCCCTTCAATTGATCTTTCTTGTGATTGAAAGTTAGCATAACGCAATTCATGTAATTGAACATGTCATTGCAGATAGTGATAATGTGATGGAGAGTAACCTTATGCTCTGTTGATATCCACAGGGTCCAGTATTGGAATGGCTTTAAAATTTCCATGACTAGCTTGATGATAGTCCAACTAACCTGTGTTGTGAACAGTGGCTGGTAATCACCGTATGTTAGATTTGGGAGCCACTGGCATGTGAATTTTTGTAATTGGTAGGCTCAATTACACAATGCTAATGTTGAATTCCGCCGTGTTGTCACATCTATAATAGGCAGTACTGGTATTTGTCATTTGGATATTTGACAGTCAATGAAGTTGTATTGATGGCTGGTTTTCAGCGTAATCAGTGCTGGAAGCATTTGCTGCTATATGAAGGTCAGTTTCAGGACTTTCAAAATTTTGTGCAATACTGACTTTCTCAATTATCATTGCTACACCTGGTCTCACGGCCTACACCTTGTTGATTCTGGCATTGCCTTGATTTCAAAGTCTTTGACTAATTCCAATGTCTCTGCTTTCATTCTGTCCAAATAGCTGATCAAGCTCTTGTGACTCCCAAGACTGAGTGTGGTGTTTTACACCGAGACTGTTCATGAATGCACCTAAAGCAAGCAGACTGACCTGCGCGATGCATAGTATGTGGCGTCACAATGCAGGCCACTTGATTCTGGAGACTCAAGGGTTGATCGTAGTTTCCTAGTGATCAAGTAGTCTGAGAAAGCATTATCTATTGTAATTCGAAGTAATTAGCTATCGGTAATAACAAAGCAATGATAAACTTCCTTCAAATGTATGTCTAGCCTTTCACAAGATTGTTGACTATTGACCTATCATCCATTCTTAGCTTTCCAAATATAACAAGAATAGGCTATCGCCATCAGTGAAGGCGACTTCTACTTCTTGCAATGCCCATTTTCAATCCATATGGAAAGTAAGGAAGAATGATTTGGCAACTTTGTTCATTGATGTCCACCCATCTATAGCTAGAAATACTTGATTACATGACGACCATTGTTTCTGAATTGCATTTGCCAGCAGTGAGTGTTCCCAACTGGAAATGTTTGTATGTGTTCTGGTGGACGATAGCAACAGCTCACGTTGTAAAGGATTATACAACTGTCACAGCTGTAAGTGTGATATAGCGTTCCACAGAATATGAGACGAAACATAACCTAACATGAGATAGTGATTTCAGGGGTATTTGTGAAATTGGGCAGTTACAAAGTCCTTAGCTGCCAGTTTCGATTGTTTTGTCTGTCAATTCAGTAAATATAGATGTAATCTAAATGTCAAATGTGAATTTCCATTACGAACTTAGTATTGTACTTCCTCGAGTTTGTTGTCACTTCATTATGGCCAATGCTATTTCATCAACCTTTCAGCTAGTCAATTCAGCAACTTCCGACTGTCTCAATTTGTTTAACTTTGCAATGTGCACAATTGCCAGCATGTGTATCCCAATTGAACTGGTCCCATATTATGATGGATGGGGAAGAACTTGATGACAAATAATACATATGATGCCAGGGTGGCCAGTCTCCTTAAGTCTGTAGTCCAAATAGAAACGCCACAACTGGGCATGTCTAGAATTATTCCAAGTAATTGAATACTTGGGGTCCAAATTTGTGGAAGCCCAGTTAGTATCAAATATGATGTAAAAAGTCAGATTGCTCAATTCACAAATGAAGAGATGTTTATATTTGGAAGATATCATAACCTCTAGCAATGAGGTATTCAAAGATTTCAAATCTGACATCATCGTACAGATCTGAAAGCTCCATAACTCGACTGATGAGACTGATATAAGTGACATCATAGCATAGTAGAAAGTTCGTACTTCAATAATAACACCAGAGCTACGAATAAGAAAAAAGTAAGACAAGTGAGACATTACATGCAACATTGTGAAGTTGAATACAAGACACTTTGAAAAGACTGACCGTTCAATGCTCACTTTAGAAACAATGCAATGCAGATCATTCCTGTAAAGCTTACTCAGCACTTACAAAAACTGTTAACCCTCTGTTGACTCTCATTCGTAGAAGACGGTAGCGATATCATTACAAGTATTTTTGTCCATAAAGGAGGCCCATACTGTGATCATGGGTCAATGCCATTGCGCGGCCCACTGATTATCCAAGATGCAAGACCAAAAATCATTGATGCCCCACTAACACTCATTTTTAAGAGGTGGTAGAGAAATCATCACTTGTATATTTAACGATAAAGGTGGCTAATAGTTTGATAATGGGTATATGTCATTGCATAACCCTTTGATCATCCAAGATACAAGACCAAATATTGTTGATGCTCCATTTAAGCTCATTGTTTGGAGATAGTAGTAATGTCATTGTTAGCAATTTTGCCTATAAAGGCAGCCTACAGTTATATTATGTATTACAGCAAGCAAGTCTTTCTTGTAATATGTGACAAAATAAACCAAAAGTTGTTGATGTTTTGTTGACACTCTCATCTAAGGTGGGGCAACAAATTTGTCCCTTTCCATTTTCCCCATACAGACTGCCAATATATCCACTTTGGATGGATGTGAGTATGTTGACCTTTGATTGCTGAATGGGTAAGACTAGAAATCGTTAACACTACATTGATGCTCACCTTGAAGATATACTGACAGTGGTTGGATGTTTAATAATTGCATGCAATAATGCATATTGTCACAATTGACTGCCAATAGATTGTTTCTATGTATAATTATTTGCATCCAAAAGTTGCGAGGCCACTCAATTTCAATTTCACCAGTATAAACGTTATTTGAGCAATGAATGACATTGACATATTACATTCCAGTGCATTCTGCTGAAAATATACGGCATTTAGATCTATCGACCAGCTTTCAATATAAATAGCCCAAATTTCTAGCCATTCCTTGTCCAGCTCCATCTCCTCGATTTCCCTGATATAAAATAAGCTAGGTTCACAGTTTCGACCAAGTGCGCCAGGCCTGAGTGGCAAGTTATGCAGTTGGATGCATGGATGAATACAGCATGATGGGGGTCATTCATACAAGTTTGCAATGCACTTTGACCACTCTTTATATGATTCATATGACATTACTGACTTGAATGTTTTGCTCTTCCTTTCTCGCTTTACTACAACAGCCAAGATGAGATCAAGTTCATTGGTAGTCTGTCAGATTGATTTGGAGTCTAAAATTTTGACATGGCCCGTATAACCCTTGCTCACGCACATAACAATTATCATGTCTTATAATTTGATTACAGAAATCAAGAAAAAGCTAAGATGTAGCAAAATAGGTATGTGAATGGCATTTCAAACAGATTGGTCGTCAAGAATAGCAATTTGCATGTCTGAGCCTCAGGCAATGCATGAGCTGCCAATTTGTCTGGGTCTGATTCTGACTTCGGTATGGTAATTAGCTAGGGAGGCAATATGCATCCGGTAAATGCTTCTGTGTGTAACTGATGTCGATTTCTTAATTAGTGATCAATTGGGTGCAGCTTTGTGCAGGAGAGATGCTATGCATTTGTGACTGTAGTTTCCCTGAACCTAGCCTCATATGACTACTTCCTGCTTGAGAAGTCCCTTCCAGCATATACACTTTTCCGGGGATGATATAAAGAGTCTCTATAAGTGTCCGAGATATTGTCAGTGCTGGTGTGGCTGTAACTTGTTCCATTGGTGCGCGACGGCTGCTGGAACCTTCAATTCTGCAGTCCTGTACTTAGTGTCCCTCTCACAAAAGGAGTTGGCTGCATCCCCCCAGTCCAGTTGCATCAATTCAATAAGCTTCATCTGGATCTGCGGAATATTCACCATGCACTGCGGTACTGTTCGTGTGATTCTTTCCATCACACAGCCGGGTTTGTCATCATCAGTCAGGTTTCGCAGGGCTGCATTTGTGTGATTATCTTCCTCATCTTCCGGATCCTCTGCATCGTCAGAACTTGCAAGATTGGTAAGACTGTCTCTGATAGCATTCAATATCTCCTCAAATGTTTTTTTGGGCTTTCTGGTTGTCAATCCTGCCTTTTCAGCATGTCTCATATCTTCCTGCTCTTGCTTGATCACTGTCTCTGAATCTGCAACTTGCTGTCTTGCCACAGCAGTATCACTATCCACATGATCCTTGATTCAGTTCTCTTTCTGTTCAATGGTTGAAAAGTGCGATTTTCGTCTTCGCTCTACTGTAACCTCCATTTGAGATTGTAAGCCATGTAATGTTCCAAGGGCTCGGACCATTTCAGCTTTGAAGCCACTCTTGGCTGCATTCGCTTGATGATATTGTCATGTGGATTGCTTGGTCAATTTGCTGTAAATAGCTGCTGCAAGTGGACGGATATACTTTTTTGAAGCATTGACCTTTATATGTTGGTTGTATCTTTTTGTAGAGGGAGATGTTGGACGTTGCAAGATCTGGACTACATGGAGGCAACCTGCATCTTTCATGTCACGGGTCTGTATGATTAATCGACTTAAAACAAGCAAAATTCATGTTTTTACTGTCAATAAATTGGGAATAGCTAAGCGAACCATACAATATGACGTAACATTTACAGTCTGTTTTATGTAATATCCTGGGGAAGTTTCGAGACAATTATCACCAGTTGTCATTTCCATTGAAGTATGTCCTGTTTACATCTTAGAAATATAACATTTCAGCTGTCGTTCATCACTCTTGATCTGTGTAAAGAAACAAACAACATTGGGCTGACAACCTGCCAATTGCAGGATGATTTGAAACCCCTGCAACCGTTGGCTATATGGAGTAGGATTTATCATGAGTTGAACATGCAAGTTGGCTGTTATTCATTCCATTCTGACTTGAAGCTAACTTTATACTTCTCAGGACTTCCCACTTCTTTTAATCATCATCTTCCTCTCCTTTTCCACATCAGCAAATTGTGTCTCCACAATCACCGCAGCAAGGTGGGAGCCAAGTCGAATCGGGCTGAATGACCGCGGCCTCATTCAATCTGCAAACTGCTGTGAGGCAGTAAAAACACCATCACCAGAGAATCCACTGCAACACTGCCAATGCAGTGATCGAAACCATGATCTGGGATGCACATTAAGAGTTGGTCCAGACCGCTGAAAGAAGCAAAAAAATGAAGCAATGTGCAATTGAACGTGAGAGAATCTATGTCAATGTAGACACCTATCAACAAACTATAGAATGTACAGCTGGTATACATTGAGAGTGGTGTGACCAACTATAGCTGCCCATGATGGAAACCTGCAAGGTGATCTACACCATTTTACTCTACCATATGCATAATCTAACATCAAAATATTGTATTTTCCGAGATTTTGACTATGAAAGTTGGTGGTAAGCATTTCTGAGAGTTGAAAAAACAGGGTTTAAATATTGTACAAAAGGGAATGGAAGTGTATATGGCAAAGGTAATAGCCAAATATCATTTTTGGATACAGCCACCAATAACTTGTTGGTTTTCAACATGTCTGCATCTATGTCATGGTGAGGTGGTCGGGTACAGCTAGAACAGTTCAACATTCACGTCGTGTTGAATATGGCCAAAATGGGGACAGGAGGGATTTTGTAAACCAGAAAAGAAGAAATGCAATTCCTGATCAAGAAACCTCATGCCAAAGTCTGGGAAGAGATGAAGAATGGAGTTGTGTTTTTTGGATATAGAAATGTGAAGGTTACGATAGAAGCACACTATGCTATGGTTCTTGAATATCAAACAGATGGCTGCCTTCATTTCCAATATGGCACAGTAACCAATCGGCAGACATCCTGGGGGCGCAAAAAAGGAGGTGCACTGCCACCAGACCAATTCTGACTACCGATACCAGAACTGATGCTAACTCTGCCAGGTATACCTTCTGCGCTACCCAGTGACAAAGTGTTAGCTCAATATTTTCAAATCAATGGTATGACACCCGGATATGTGTGTATACACACTCCTCTTTCAATTACTCAATTTTTCAATCCTGATTCATATGCCAAGTATTGCAATTGTGATAAAGATGTCATTCCAGATTTGCTGACTGATGAAGAAACATCCACTGGCTAGTACGCTATCTGCTGGATGGTAATGTTGCTGACATCCATGTTGCAGATGAGAGCAGCCGATTGAGTGAACCAGCAAGTGGAGATGAACATTAATAGAAAGAAACAGTATTTTTGAGTATATTATTATCTACAAGTAGCAGATACTATAAAGTATATTTTAAAGGACATATTTATATGTATTTTTAAAGAACAATGTAGTGATAAAGGAGAAAGTACATGAAGACAATAGAAAGGATGCTAAATCACAATTATTGATATCCTAAGTAAGATAAAATGATTGCATATTATGGATATGGCTGTGGTAAAATGAGCATCAAAGAAGTGTGAAAGATTTTTGGCCTTGTAAGTTAAGTAATTAAAAATTGATTTGGTCATGGATATATATAATCAAAGTATTGGCTGCCTGTATAGAAAAATGAGAAAACAACATGCTCCCTACCTCATCTTGAAAAGGAGCGTCAATGGAGGGTCAAAGATTTTTAGTTATGTATATTGGGTAATCTACGTGGTGCCTGATGACAGACATGTATAAACAAGGAGTTTGCAACCTAGATAGGCACAAAAGCCGAGGATATTCCCATGACAGCCTCCTTGACAGATTTTATTCACAAAATGGCAACTCAGTGTTTATAAGCAGTTCAGCTTATACACGTAGTCAAAACTTCATACATAGAAAATTACGTCCACATTGTGCTTTCATTCAGCAAAATGCAAGATAAAAATCAATAACATTCAGTTGATGGTAATTTTCAAGATTGGGAAGGAAGCATGTTGCTTCCCCTTTTGCCTATGAAGGCAGCCAATACGTTGATTACATATGACAACTACCAAATCACTTGCTAACTACCGGACTGAAAAGACCTAATATCGTTGACACACATATTTAGGAGATAGTAGCGATGCCATCGCTAAGATTTTTACCCATACAGGCAGCCAATACTTCCAATATGCAACCCAGCAAGCAACTCTCTTATTAATTACCTAACATACAAGAGCAGTAGTCTTTGATAATCTGTTGATGCTCATTTTCAGAATGGGGCAGGGAGCGTATCGCTTTCTCTCTTGCTTATAAAGGCAGCCAATACCTCATGTATAAATGTGTGCAACCAATCGCCACTCGGATTACCCAACACACAGAATCAAATGTTGTCCATGCTTTGCCAACGCTCATTTACAGGATGGGGCATAGAGGGTGCCTCTTGTTTTTTACCAAATAAGATGGCCAATACATTACCAAAAACCAAAGCTGTACCAAAATCAATATTTTGCAATTAACAAAATGATATCTGAATGCAACCAAAAATAGTAATTCCAAAAACCAGAATTTTAGAATGGACCTGATGGGTCTGGCAAAACCTGGCAATACCCGTGAGTTGACAGGAACATCAGCGAAATGTATTTTAGTCACTGGGTACTTCCAGGAGCGTGAGAGGAGGCAGAGTGTAAACTTAGAAGGGTCAATTTCAGGAGAGAATTACACCCTGGGAGGGCATTCCGGCCGGCCTTCGGAGCAACTGGAATCGCTGATGACTGGTACGGGAGCACCATGGGAGTGGTCATGATGAAATTGGAAGCAGCTGGGACTGTTGTCCAATCAATGTGGGGATCCCAAACGAACACTGCGAAATGCCTGGGCTCTAAGGGATATTCATTGGAACGACTGCAGGCATAATCTGTGAGTCTCCTGATGTACATGAGTAATAAGAATACCCTCCATGTATGATGCATAGATCATTGTTCATTACCAACTTCTATATCATACTATAGTACCCAGCATCTCATGCAACATTCTATTGTTCGCATTGCTACATTGAGGAGAACCAAATAAAATGTCGGGTGATTCAAAAATGAAGGCAGCTAAAACCGAAACAATTACCCGACTAAGTGATCCAATGATATCAATCAAACGTAGTCTCAATGTCATCCACGAAATCTCGCATCTTGTCAGGGCTAACGAACCCAGGAACACACAATTCATCAATGGCGCGAAGAAGATGGAGGCACATCATGTATTTCCGAACGATTCAAGCCTGGGGTGTGGGTGAATGTGAATTGGAATGGCGTTTGGCTCGATTTATGATATCTAAAAGGTTGGAATTGAGAGGTTAGCTTGGGGTTGATCAAAATGGAGTTTGGAAGGCAATAGGATGAATTTGGAGGAAAATGAGGTGCGCCACCAGCAAAGGAGAAATGCCTGATGTGGAGTGCAGGGTGGGCAAGGGGAGTGCTGATGGTGATCAAGGAGTGCAGAATAAAATGAGGGGAGCAAAGCCAGGGCAAGGAGCGCAGATGGGGATTGAGGAGTGCCTATCTAGCGAAGCAGCCCATCCACAGTAAGCAGCACCGAACAGGGCGGGAGCAAATGAGTGTGGAATGAAATAGAGGCACTTCTAACCGAGGTCAAGGACAAGATTGAGGAGCGCCCAGCCTTGAAGAGAAGCGCCAACAGAGAGGGTGGTATCAAGCACTGAATGAAATATTGAATCGGCAATCCAGACTGAGGAGCGGCGACAGGGATTGAGGAGCACCAATTATAACGGATCTAGGGGAGTAGCACCATCGGGGAGGGGGGAGTATGACTCAGCGCATGATGTGTAATTGATTAGTGCAGTGGCTTTTGCAGTAATATAGTCTATCGCTGTGGAAAGGCAAAATTTCCCTCGATATTCATCTTGAGAATACATAACTGTAACCTTCATGCTCATGGTATACTCAGACACCGCACAATGAATACCTGCAGCAGCAAGCGCTGACGTCTGCAGTGTAAGAGGTTGAAACAACTGTGATGTGGTCATTTGTCTCCCCAACGCTCCAGGCTGGGAAGACAAATTGATGGTGGATTAAGTCAAACACTTCCATCTATGTGAACCATCATATCTCACCATTGTTGACCTTCGAGAGATATGTATCGTCAAACAGGAGCTCTCTAACTTGGATTTGAAACTCTGTCTCTCATCATGAATCCAACTGGTAACTATGGACAATAGTTCGACGAACCCCATCTGCCCAACTCCCTTGAATGGTACTGATCTTTAGTTTTGAATTTTGTAAACATTTGAGGTTTTGTATCATCATGAGTTCAATCAAGAAGCCGAAAACAGAATAATTATTTACAGCTTCCCGGGTTTGCAGATCGATTTGAACAGGTGGACCACCACGCAATTGACACCCAGATGGTGTACCTACAGGAGCACCTGCAAATGGCTTTTGATGATCCTGTGTTTGAATGACTAGTTTCCAAGCTTCATCAACCATCGAATACTCCTCATTGTAAATGAGTCCCCAGGGAGTCTGTTTGAATTCGAAAGCCTGCCTAAACTGTTTGGCTACCACAAAAGTTCCCTGTTGGTGTTCAGGAATGTTGTAATCTCCACTGGCCTTTGGTTGAGGAAGACTCTGGTCTCCACCAGTGATGGGATGCGGGAGCGCCTGGGTGGGTATAACATCAGACTCACGTGATATGTTGATCGTTGACCCTGGGTGTTTGAGCAATGGTGGACCTATGGCCCCAGCTAGATGTCGCAAATTTGAAAGTGAAGTGTTTGCAATGAAAGTATCTGCACGGCTTCGGTTCTCTGGCCATGGATCTCTTGTAGTGTGTACTGTTATATCTCCACACGCCTGGTGTAGATGTGCGATAGCCAGCAGGTTGCCCAAATCATGTTCTTCGATATCGAATGACAAGCTGAACACTTCAGTGGCTTTATTTTTCATCTTGTTGATCTGCCAATCGGGATCGTCATCATCCTGCAATATAAGAATTATATCACGGACATTAGCTATCGCAAACAAAATACTCAAAGGCTGGGTTGGAAGTTCAAACATTTGATCCGCACTGAAGACTGGCTGTTTTCTTCAATGTACATGGAAGTGCTCTCTCAATGTGGGCTTCTCGAATCTTCTGTGAATAGTGATTCCTCACCTGGCTGGCCATAGATTCCATGTTGATGAAGATGAAGGGAAGTTGGGGAATGTAGACAGAAGTATATAAGGGTAAATTAAATATGATGATTGGTAGAATGACAGCAAAATAGTACAGCACCGTAACACATGGTGAAGAAGGATGCAATTCGAGGTGTGCCTGGAAAAAGAGACGTTCGGCCAATGAGGATGCAATGTGAGGCGTCCCTCGCAAGAGTCCAGAAGATATTTTGGCAGTTCATATTTACATTGTCAATGGTAGTTCAGTGTTGTAACTTAGGAAGCGGCAGGTGCACCAGATTGGATGGATTCTTCATGCCCCCAATTCCCGAATGTTAGCACTTGTATCCAAGCAAACTAATGATGCCAGAATTGGAGGTTGGTTTAAGCCAACACACCAAGAATTGAACCAGATGCACCTGAATATCTCAACACACCTGAAGAACTCGAGACATTAACACGACTGTATCACTAACCAACTCTCAGGGCTGGACATATTGAATACTGAGAAATGGGTTGATCATGATTACCCCTGTATATGATTTCGCCAAAGGGAGTTCATTATGCCTCTAGGTCGAGCATCTGAGGGGTGACCATATTGCACAGAATTGTCGGTGTCTTGTAGAATCTTGCAGAACCTGGACGGAAGATGGATTTGGGACCTTGTTGAGTGGCAACAGTTGAAGTTCCATGGGTTCGAACTGAGATTGTTGCTGATAGTGGATAAATATAAATCCCTGAATGCAGTATACCAGTAAGAAGGACACCATATTTTGACGATATTCTGTTGTTTTAGGATTCTGCAGCAATGTTAGTGGTCAATTAGACAATATCGTTCGAAGAACTTCATTTTCAGCGGTCTAAGTCTGCTGCATTAAGGAATGGTCTGCAGTAAGTGTAAGCGAAGAGGGAGAAGTTGGGTTTATAAAGGAGAGATTCAATATAGAGAAAGAATGGTAGAGGTATGATAGCCATTCAGTGGTAATCAAATCAATTGCATTTCTCATCAATGTCAAGATTGCTAGGAAATGGGTTATAGATAGTCACTTACATTAAAATGTTGCCCATAATATCTTCTAACCACCACATCATTTAATCACAACTGCATTATAACTCACTATACTACAATGTTGACTTAACATAAATGTTGGGTTCAAAGCAGTGCATAAGAACAATATGAATGCATCAGGAGGCTTCGTCTGACAGCAGAAAGAAGAATAACAGTATGCAGTTACATCCAATTGAGGTGGTGTGAGCACTGAATCGGCATGCAGGATGCAATCAAATGTAATGGCTTGGATTGGAGACTGGCCTTACTTTGACAGTTGCTTGTATATACAGAAGCTGGCGTTTCCTAACTAGAGCTTTCGTTATGGTTTGTTCGTCATGTACTCTTGGGATAGAACGTTAGCAGTTAAATGGTATGGTCTGGTAATCATTCATCACAAACTTTAGGGGGGAGCTTGCTGGTCACTCATTCTGCCGCTTAACATGAACTGCTATTCAGATTCTATCTCTTTGAGCTCTCTTGATGAAAATCAGGTTACATAATGTATTGAAAGATACAGCTTTTTGGCGGCCCAAACGTACAAGTTAGTCAATATGTAATGAAGTCTGCATTAGAAGTGTTGTGAATTTAAGTCTATTAGAGGAAGTGTGGTATACAGGTGAGTGGGAGTTACCAGTCATCAGCAGATTCGCTGAGCAGAAGCAGTCTTTTGACATACACTCTCTCAAGCTGCAGCTCCGTTATGGAGCCTGAAGGACAGAAACTATGTTAGGATCTTGGAAACGTATTGGTCTGAACATACTTCTTAGTCAAAACCCAGTTAAGTGTGGTTAATCATTGCCCAGGGCTGTGCATCAATGGTGGGTGTGTGGTGGACACCTTTCTGCAACAGATGGGTTGACACAGAGCATGACAGTTGTGGCGTTTTAGCAGTGGCCTTCACATACCCATCAAGCATAGATTCAGATATTAGCTGGGGCCGAGCGGGATGAGCCACATCTGAACCTAATAGTTTGGTGTTTGACAGAGGACACTCTGTGTGCTGGCAGCCACCGATTGAAAGCATTCAGGGAGGAATAAAATATAGTTGGAAAAGAGCAAAATAAATTGTTCAAGGGTAACGGAAAGTAGGTATACATGGTTCAGAGGCATGCCTAGAGTGAGATAATATGTTAATAATGTTTGGTGGCTTGTCGAAATAGGCCTTTCAATAGACTATGTGTGCATTGTCAGTTCTGAGACCATTACCCTCGACAGGAGAGTGGATCGGAAGTCTCCCTGAAGTTCATTCGAGAGCGAGGAAATACTCTGCTGTATTTTTTAGGGAAGCCTGGAGTGCGGAAGCTGTGTCTTAGAATATGATACATCAACTCAATATTGCTTAGGCAGTCTTTCAATTCCTGGATGATCAGCAATATACTGTGCTGGATCTGTCACAGGAAGGTCAAGAAGTTGATAGTGATCCTTTTTGCAATTGACTGTACATAATTTAACATTATTGGTTAAGTGAATATGCTAAAGTATTTTGCAAATATAGTGCCCGGAGCACCTGAAATAGATATGTAAAAAATAACTTCAATTAATCTTGGAGGTTCAGGCCCACTTGAAAACTCGATTCCTGTTCCCAAATGTAGGTATTACAATTCCAGATGGACAATATATGATGAGCAGTAACGGCAGGTTTGACAGAATATTACATGGAAACTATTCTTCACTGCGGAATTTTAGTTACACTACCTTGAAACTGGTGCACCTGTATTTCACTACACATTGGATCATCCAAATTAGGCTATAGTTCAGTATACCAGATATCTTGTTTATCATTGCCTTCATCTCATATACATCACAATATTTAACTAACGCGAAATGGAATCGAACTCTACCCAATACTCCTAGATATTGTTAGTAACGGGTGCAGGTAACCCGCCAGTGGTCCAGGTTCAGAGAGCTAAAATGGTTTGGTTTGGTTTGGTTCCAAACCTGTATAAAAACCTGACCAGCTGCATCCTGGCGGGCCAAACCCAGACCCATACCCATCAACCTGCGGGTTTTGCCGGGTTTGGTTGGACCTGTCAGTTCCAATCTATGGTTGCAGTTGTCGGGTTTTTCTATTTATCGTCGCATTCATATATCATATTGCTAATCGCCAAAATATTGACCTTGGTATGTTATTGTCCTTTTCTGATGTATTGGCCACCTTAATAATCAAAATGAAGTTAGACACTCTCCCTGCCCCATCGTGAAAATGAGAGTCAACGGTGCGTCTATGATTTTTAGTCTTCCATCTTGGGTAATCTGAGTGGCAATTAGCTGCAGACGTTTGTAAATGAAGTATAGACCGCATTTATAAGCAAAAGGGAATGTGACAAACTCCCTGCCCCATTCTGAAAATGAGCGTCAACAGATCTTGAACAATGATTGGCTTTACATCATGGTTAAGCTGGGTGGTGATTGGTTGCAGACATTCATTAATGACATATAGGCTGCCTTTATAGGCAAAAGAGAAAGCAATACACTCCCTGCCTGGTTCTGAAACTGAGCATCAACAGAGTGAGAATGATTTTTGATCTTATAAGTCAGGTAATTGATCAGAGACTTGCCCGTTGTAATGCATACTAAATGTATTGGCTGGCTTGATGTGCAAAAACACCAGGTACAACATCGCTACTATCTTCAATAAATGAGTGTCAATGGAGCGTCAATGATTTTTGCCTTACATCATGGTTAATCAAAGCGTGATGTTGCCGTTAATGACTATATACAAAGTTGGGAGTGGTTGTACACGTTAAAACGCTCAGGTTCACTGAGTCACAGGTTTGAAAATGAACTATATTGTGATTGTCTGGGAGGCTGTCCCGGGAACATTGCTTCCTTATCTGCCATTAAAGGCTTCCAACTCCCGGTATATAGATGTCAGCAATCATTCGCCAATTAGATTACCCATGATGCAAGACCAAAAATCGTTGTCGCTCAGTTGACGCTCATTGTCAAGATGGGGCAGAGAGTGTGTAGCTCTCTCTTCTGCCTATAAAGGCAGCCAATACTGGGATTATATACAACAACTACTAATTCACTTTTCACATACCTGACTGACAGGATCACAAATCGTTGACGCTCCATGTACGCTCATTTTGCCACGGGTGTATCTGCAATATGCAACCATTCACTTTGGCATAGTATATCAATCATGGTCTCATGGCAGCCATTCTAGTCTGTTCATGTACGTTCTCTTTTATCACCACAGTGTTCTTTTTGATCCATATAAATATATCCTTTAGAATATACTTTAAAGTGTCTGCTAATTGTAGATAATGAAAATACTCAATAATACTGTATCCTTCAATCAATTCTTGTCTTCACTATCAGGTTCACTCAAAAGGCCGCTTTTGTCTACAAAATCGATGTCAGCTGCATTACCCCGCAGCAGATAGTTCAGTAACCTGTGGATGGACCTTCATCAGTCAGCAAATCCGGAATAAAATCTTTGTCGCACTTGTGATTCTTAACATATAGATTAAGAATGAACAATTGAGCACTTGGAAGAGGAGTATATATATACACATATTCGGGTGGCACACCTTCTGTTTCGGAGCTTTGACTACTCTCACTGTCACCAGGTAGTGCAGGTGGTGTTCTAGGCTGACGTGGTGCCAGTCATGGTGGAGGTACACCCGTGCCTTTGCGCCTCCAGTGTGTCTGTAGACTCATTGCGGTGCCGTTTTGGCAAGGAAGGCAGCTGTCCGTTTGATTTTCACGAACCATTGCCGGGTGTGTTTCTATCGCAGCCTTCACCTTGTGATGTTCGGGAAACACAACACCCCGCTTCTTCTCTTCTCGGACTTCAGCTTGAGGTTTCTTAATTAGTTGTGGCATTTCCTCTTCTACAGTGTGCAAAAACCCTCCTTTGGCCATTTTGACCATATTCAAGATAAGACGCATGTTGGACTGTTCAAGCTGTACCCGACCTCCTTGTCTTGCCATAGTAGCTGACATGTTGAAAACCTACAAGAAATTAGTTGCTGCTTCTGAAGTGAGATCCGGTCATTACCTTAACTATATATAACACCGTAGCCTGCTCGAAGGACTTTACAGCCTGTGTCACCCATTCCCGGGGATGTTTATCACGCAATTCATCTGGCAAAATCCCCGAACTGGCAACATCAAGATGTGTGATTGTGCGTACTGTGCCAACAAATCCCTTGGGCGACCATGGAGGTTTCCCATTATGGGCAGCGATAGATTGGTCACGTAGTTCTCTACATACCCCAGCCATACATTATATTGTTAGATGACCGCTGTTTACATCATTATGATGTCACTGACATCTGATCGCATGCGGCTACTTATTCTTGCTGTTTCCGGTTTTAGGTACCGTATTTAAATGTATGTGCTGGGACATATTTTCAGTGGCTGCAATTTCAGCTTTGAGGTCGACTAACTGGTGTCTGCATTGCTGCTGTGTCTCAGCGGGTGGTGCATAGGTTGAAGTGCCTGTCGTTCGGCTCGAATCAGATCCAATCGTACCTGGTTGATCTGTTTGGGGAGCCATGACTTGATGATGTGGAAAGGTGAGGAAGATGATAATGAAAAGAAGTGGGAAGTCCTGAAGATTATATAGTTAGCTACAAGTCAAAATAGAATGAGTGACACCAAACTTGCACGTGCAATTCAAGCTGAATCCTGCTCTGTATAGCTGCAGGGGATTCCAACAGTCCCGGGATTTGCAGTAAGTCTGTCCGATGTTGTTTGTTTGTTTACAGGGATGCATCGTGATGAATGATGGCTGATATCTCATGTTTGATAGATATAAAAAAGTCATTCTTCGACGGAAAGAACGTCTGGTGATGTTTGCCTCAAGAAATTGCAGGAATATTACATGAATCACGCGCTAACCATCCAGTTATGATGTAAGGTTAGCATGACAATTTCCAATCAAGTGACGGTCAAAACCCTGATTTTGCGTTCTTCAAATTGATCAAACCTACCAACCTTGACATAAAAGACGCAGCTTGCCTCCTTGTTGTTCATATCTTGCAACATCCAACATCTCGCCCAACAACAAGGTCAACTCAAGAAACAATGGTCAATGATCAGAAAAAGAACATATCACCACTGCCGCCGGGCAAATATGGCAAATTGATGAAGCAATCCACATGGCGATGTCATCAAGCAAAAAAACAAGGAGTGGCTTGCAGGCAGAAAGGGTCGGAGCGTTGGGAGCATTGTGCAGGTTACAATCTAAAAAGAAGCTTTCGGTGGAGAAAAGATGGGAACCACACTATTTAAGCAAACAAGCGAAAGAGAAATGGATCAAGGATTATGTGGAGAGAGAGACCGCTGTGGCAACAGAGCAAGTGAAAGAAGCAGAGACTGTGATTATGCACGAGCAGGAAAATTTGAGAAATGTTGAAAACGCATGACCAAAAACCACACAGCCAGAGGCAGTCTGAGCAATCTTGCAAATCCCGATAATGAGGATGATGCGCAAGACGTTGAGCATGAAGAAGATACCAAGGTTTGCATGCTGTGCGAAGATGATGAACCTGGCTGGGTGATGGGCACATTCTCCAAAACGGTATAGCACCACATGAAGAGTTTTTGGCAGAAGCAGATGGGGTTTGACGAACTGATGCAACCAGGATGGGGGGACCCAGCCAACTACTTCTGTGAGAGAGATATGAAGTATGGGACGACTGAACTCAGGGTTCCAGCAGTTGTGAAGCCCCAAACAGACACGACTGCACCCACACCATCACCGACGACAATTGGAGAGCTTGTGCAGAGTCTTGATATCTTCCCCGGACGGTCACAAATGCTGCAAGTGATGTCTCAACCAGGAAGTTGTCAAATGAGGTTGAGTTCGGAGAAACCATAGGCACACTGTCACATAGCACATCTCATGCCTGACGGGGTGCCCGATTCGTCACAGATGGAGATTGCGAAGCCTGTTGAACCTGTATGCTTTTACCCCTGCATGTAGCATCCCTAGCTAATTACCAGATAGAAATCGGATTCGGACGATGACATGGTGACGGCTCCTGCATCACCGGAGGAATAGACAGCCAAATAGGAATTCTTGACAACATATCTCCAATACAAGCAATTTGTGTACCTATTTTGTTATGTGCCATCTTTTTCTGGATATCAGTGACCAAATTGTGAGACAGGATTATTCATCAGTGTGTGTGTCAGGGTCATATGGGCGAAGCGAAAGTTCTAGACTCCAAATCAAGTGGATCGACAACCAACAACTATCATATGGTGTTGCTTGTTACAGTTAAATGATAAAGTAAAACCTAAATTTGAGACGAAATTTACTAACAAACTTAAACTCAGTGATGTCACACAACTCATAGAAGGAGTGGTCAATGTGCAACCTGAACCCTGATAATTGGCAGCCATCAGGCTGCATTAATCCATGCAGCCAGCTACATAACTCTCCGCTTAGACCCTCTGCACATGGTCAACATATTGAAAATTGTTTATGGTACGCCATTCAAATTGAGGAGAATGAGCTGGACAAGGAATGGTGAGGACGTTGGGCTATATATATCCAAAATTAGTGGATGGATTTTTATACCATAAATTGCCGGCCGAAAGCGCTGAAATGTGGTTGACCTACATCATTCATCATTCAGATGATGTGTATAGTGGTGGATCAGAAGGTGACAGGTTTTGAAGCTGTTGGACGCAAATGATGACATGTAGACACAGTATATTGGCTACCAATAAAGATTATATGCATTTTGTGTACAATTGTTGAGCACCCAATGACTGTTAGTGTGTCTCTAATGTGAGCTCTAAGGTGAGCATCAACAGAGCATCAACAGTTTACAGTCATACCCATTCAGCAATGAAATGGCTGCATTGTCGCATCCATCCAAACAGGAAGTATTCGCCGTCTTAATAGGTAAAAAGGCAAGTGATACACTCCTTGTTCTGTCATAGAAATGAGCGTCAATGGTGTGTCCACGATATTTGGTCTTGCATCTTGGATAATTACTGGGCTGTGCAACAGTATATACCCATAATCACAGTATTAGCCGCTTTTATGGGCAAAATTGTAGGGATGATATTGCTACTATCTCCTAAAAATGAGCGTCAACGAAGCATCAATGAAATTTAGTCTTGCATGTTGCACAGCCTAAGGGCTATGGAACTGCGGTAACCGACAATCATCCTATCAGCCGCCTTTATGTGCAAAAAGGCGATCAACGATATCGCGTCAGCAATCTAAAAATGAACGTGAACCGAACCTCAACATTTTTGGGTTTTGCATCCTGGATAATCAAATGGCTATGGAGGGGTATTATCCTATAATCATGGTATTGGCCGCCATTATAGGCAACAATGCTAGGGACGATATCGCTACTACCTCCTAAAAATAAGCATCAACAGAGGGTCAACAATGTTTGGTCTTGCATCTAGGATAATTTAAGGGATACAGAACGACGTTCATGCATAATTATTCTATTGGCCGCCTTTGTCAGCGAAAATGCTATGAAGATTATCACTACTACCTCCTAAAAATGAGCATCAACGGAGCATCAATGATTTTTGGTGTTGCATCATGGATAATCGAAGAGCTATGCAACAGTGTTAACCCATAATCGAACTATCGGCCACCTTTCTGGGCAAAAATACTATCCACCATATCACAACCGTCTTCTAAAAATCAGCACCAATGGAGCCTCAACTTGTTTTGTGGGGGCTCAGTAAGCTGCACAGCAATGTACTGCACTGCGTTGCTCCTAAATCAAGATATTAGCTGTCAGTTATCTCTGTATATCCCTATATTTAACTTCATAAATATGCATGCCATGTCTCACAGGTCTGACTTTTAGTCTGGCTTGTAGCTCTAAAGTTAATATTTAAGAACCAGCATTTTACTTCACTGTAGTGTTAGCAATGGTTCCATATTTGGAACTGGCCAGTTTTATAGATCTGCATGGCAACGGCCTTACGACATCAAAAATTGACGATTTTTTGATTGAACTGCCCAATTAAGTCCACCAATATTGATCGGAGAATTCAGATGTTGGTAATTGAATTATTTAGCTTTGCATGGCGCCTCTTTTGGTGGTCTCCAATTTTCGATATCTTCAAAACTCAGCAAGTGATGGTGTAAAAACATGGTTTTTGGGCGACAAATGGCTGTATTTTCAAATCCGCTTGCTGAGTTTTGAAGATATTGGAAATTGGAGACCATCAAAAAATGCGCCATGAAAAGCTGCATAATTCACATACCAAGCTCCAAATTCTGTGATGAATATTGTTGGACTGGATGAAGGGAACCGTTTCGCAAAAACCGGAACCAAACAGGCTGGTTACGGGTTTTCTTTCACCTGCTCTAGTAGAAACGGTCCCAAATTGAAACTGTTGCTAACACTACCTCAGTGTAATGTTACATTTGACAGCCACTCAAGTCTAATTATCGAGCTGTCAAACTACTACCCCAATGTCAGAATGACAATCTTTGAATATATTGTTGCTACCGGTTATGATATCTTCCAAAAATGAACCTGTCTTTATTCGTGATTTGAACGACCTTACTTTACGAATCATATTTGATAGTTGGTGGGCTTCTATGAATGTAGGGTCGATGCATCCCATTGTTTGGAATAGTTAGAGACATGCGTCTTCGTGGCGATTCTATTTACACTGCGGAATTGAGGAGAATAGCAGCCCTGGCATTATATGTATTGTTTGTAGTCAAGATCTTCGCCATCCATCAGAACATGGGACCAGCTCAATGGGGAAACACTTGCTGGCAAAAGCGCACATCGCAAAGTTAAACAAATCAACAGAATTAGAAGTTACCCAATTGACTAGTTGAATAGTCGATGAAACAGCTTTAGCCATACTGAAGAGTCAAGGAAGCCGTGGAATTCAAATCGTAAGTTTCCAAAGGAAATTCACATTGGACTTTAGGTTTTATTTATATTGATTGAATTGTCAGACAAAACGCTCCAAACTGGCAGTGAAGTACTTTAATACTGCCAAATTTCACCAAGACACCTGTAATCGCTATCTCATGTTAGGATTTGTTTTGGCTCATATTCCATGGAACGCTAGGAAAATCATAGAGCTCGGACAGTCATACAGCGCATTACCAAGCGCGCTGGTGCCGCCATCTACCAGTATGTTGAGTAACATTCACCAGAGGGAATACACACTGACAATGGATGCAGTTAAAATGCAATTGCCGTCAAGAAATGAAGTTCGTTTAGCTTTAGATGGGTGGACATCCACAAACAAACTAGCCATAATGTTGGTCATTGCGTACCAGATGGATCGAAATTGAGCACTGCACAAAGTACAACTCGCTTTCGATGATGTTGATAGCCAATTCTTTTCCTTGTTTGAACGCTAAGAAAGGATGATAGGTGAAGGGTCAACATACTGGAGCACGGCTAGCGGAACACTTGAAGGAAGTTTTTCATCGTTTTGATCTTACTGATGGGTGTGTACTTGGAATGACAAACGATAATGTTTCCTGAAATTACTCCATGACTCGGAAATTGCAATCAACTATTGAGGCCTCTGGAATCGAGTAGTCTGCCTTGAGGAACCACATACCATGTATGGCGCACATTATTCAGCTTGCTTTAGGTGCATTCAAGAGCAGTCTGGGTGTAAAAGGCCACACCAAGTCTTGGGAAGCCCATCAGCGCAATCAGCAATTTGGAGACAATGAAAGTCTTGATATTGGGAAGAGTCAAAGACTACGAAAAGAGTGCAATACTAGAATCAACATATCATCTGCCATGAGGCCAGGTTCAGCATAGATAATTGAGAAAGTACATATTTCAACATATTTTGAAAGTCCTGAAACTGACCTTTATATAGCAGTGAATTCTTGGTGTATAGATTACGCTGACACCTAGTCAGCAAAACAACTTCATTGGCTGTCAAAAAGCCAACGTGCGTATCGCAGTACTATCTATTATGGACGTGAAGACGTGGAGGAATTCGGCACTGGAGTTGCTTGAGCAGGCCTACTGATTACTCGAATTCACCTGCGATTGGCTCAAGAATCCATAATACAGTGATTACTGGCCACTGCTCTCAACGCAGGATGAATGGACTATCATGAAGTATGTCATTGAAGTGTTCAGTCCATACCGGTACTGGATGCTATGTATGTTGAAGGGGCATACAGTTACTCTGCATCACGTTATCTCAGTATACAACTACATGTTTGATCATAGAATGGCGTTATGCGAGCTTTGGCCAAGAAGAAAACCCAATGGAAGCCAAATTTATACATTACGATGAAGTTTGCGCTCCAGAAGCTGTCCAAATATTATACTGAAGTTACATCTACCACTGGTATGCTTCTTATTTCGGCACATATCCTTGATCCTTTCCGGCAGTCGCGATTGTTTTGGAAGTGGGACATGGGAATGAATATTAATCCTGAGCATGAGACATCTTATACTACCCAATACCAGGAGGCATTTCTGAAGTATGTGGAGAATGAATACTACACCAAACATCGACAATTGCCCGTAACTTAAACCGAAAGTGTACCATGTAACAATCTTTGTTCTCTTGCAATGGCTTCAAGATCTGGTCAATTATCTGATGATTCAAATGATTTGTCCAGTGATGATGATGAATACTTAATGACTAACAATGTTAGTGAAACAACACCCGGGTAAAGCAATCGTACAGCACGATTACTGACAGCCGCCAGGCTCTGTTTGAATTCACCACCTAAAATGACACAGGACGGAGGGCAAATTATTCCGAATCATAATGATTACCCCTCTGACCCTATGGAGAATAGCAGTACATTTTGGATCCTGGATATCACGGACTGGTGGCGACAGCAAGAGGAAACACACTCAAAGTATGCCAATATCTCCAATGTGGGACGCGACGTAATCTCTATTGGACCACATGGTGTCGGAGTGGAGGCCAGGTTTTCCCTTGCGCATGATGTAACCGGCTGGAGGCAGTCAAGAACCACAGGCTAGACCCTTTGCGAACAAATTGTAGTAAGGCAGTTTGCTCGAGCCAATAAGAGGTTACTGGCCGGCAATAACCCACCAGTGGATACGACAAATACTGAACACGACTTTGAAATGAAGAGAGAGGCAGTGGAAAAGAAATTGCACAGAATGGCCAAGGTCCACAACTCTTTGGAGATGTGGCAGGGCAGCCAGAACCTACGTACGACACAGAAGGACTGTTGCACTCAAAACAAGCAAATGACCGCTGTTAAATACATTTCAGATTCTGAAGAGATCGTCAAAGCGTCTGGGTCAAACATTCAACATGATGGTGCGGCTGCATTTAAATCATCGGAAAGATTACCTGTGCCATCAGCTTTGTCTGCAAAGCACCTTCCTGCAGGAGGAACACAAGTATTGAATGTCTGCTGAATCAAATAAATTGACCGCCATCCTGCCAAAAGTGATGAGGATAGTGCACCTGAAAGTGTTTCAGACACCAAACATTGGCTTGACTGGAATGTGGACTTGGATAATCCAAATAACAGTGACGATGTTTGGGAGGCTGACAATGAATCCGAGATAGAGCTCGACAATAGCAAAGGGATTCAGAAACCCAAGAGCAGCGGGATGTGAGTGCTGCACCGAATGTTCCCGGATTGATTTGGCCAACACGGAGGTCAAAGAACAAGGCTGAATAGGTGTTGATGACGGTAGGTACATTGGAAACGAGGAGGAGTAAGGGGATCAAGAAAAAGTAGGACAGAATGAGTCAATGTATTTTCACCAGGTTCTTTATGTAGTTTGACCGAGAATTTGATTTAGAGAAATATTATTGGAGAATAATGATCAGTAGCCTGTAAATATTGGTTAATAAACAGAAGTATAACGGGTGAACAGAGTCAATTGGGTACAGGTATAGATATTATTCGGATGAGAGCGACAAGTGCAAGAAGATTACTGGGCTCAGCTTTGCCAAAGGGCCGAGGCTCCATCAGGCAGAAGGGCAACCAATAATATCAAATAATTATGAATGCAATTATTGATGGCAGCAGATGTTGAATGGGCAATACATTGAAAGGAGCGTCAATGGAGCATCAACGATTACGGGTCTTGTAAGTACGGTAATTGAAATGTAATATGGTCACACCTATGCACAACCAACGTATTGTCTGCGTTTATAGGGAACATAGCTCACGGGACAGTCACTGCCCCATTCGGAAAACGACTATCAACAGAGTATCAACGATTTTGGGCTTTGCATCTCGTGTACGTGAAGTGGCGATTAGTTGCAGCCATCCATAAATAAGGTATTAGCTGCCTTGAGTGGCAAAAACAACTGCAACACGCTCCCTGCCCCATCCTGAAAATGTGTGTCAACGAAGCATCAGCGATTTTTGGTCTTGCATCTTGGGTAATCTAAGTTGTGATTGGTTGCAAACATCCATACATGAGCTATTGGCCATCTTTAGGGGCAAAAACACTAGCATTACGCTCCCTGCCGCATGCTGAAAGTGATCGTCAATGTAGCATCACCGATTGTTGGTATTGCATCATGGCTAATCGAAGTGTCGTATTGTGGCAATAATTCATATACGATGTCCTGGCAGCCTTGTCAACTGAATCAGTGCCTGACATACGGGTTACCCCATCATGAAAATGAGCATCAACAGAGCCTCAACAATTGTTGGTATTGCATATTGGGTAATCTACAAATTGTGCGGATACATGAGCTCATAACAGAACTACGGATTGCCTTTCTAGGCTAAAATGCAATCTATCAAAGGAAAAATACTGATTCCAAAATAATTGATATCGCAAACTGCAAAATATGCAAAAAGAGCTTATTGGCTGCTTAACACCCGATTTTGATAATATACTATTATCAAACTGCAAAAAGAGGAGCATTATATGAATCTTCAGATGAACCTGTTAGACGACCTGCTGACAACCCACCCAATTCAGATGGGTTGGAAGGTTATCAGTGAACCGTACCTGAATTGACGGTTTTGGGGTATTGAGCAACCGGATACCCAATTTGGCAACGGTTCAGTTCCGACCCGGATCCAGACCCAAAGTGACAGTCTGGAACCATTGCTAATACTACTCCTTAACTCCTCATCAACACCTTCTTATTCTTGCCATTTGACTATATTGCATCAGTTGGTGAGATTGTATTGGTTGAATGTTTAAAGAGGTGTACCTTGATTACACTACCCTAATAATCATTATTCATCCTCACCATCTGACACCAAAACATCTCCATGCTCCACAAAGCGGGTTCGTAAGGTCCTCCAGTCACTGTTGGTTGCCGTATAGTACTGAGATCGCGATATTCGGAGGAATTATTAGTCCATGCCGAATTCCCTTTGATGCCACTGCTGAGAGCTTGTGGAGATCAGTTGCTCTGTTATCATAACCACTGGGTACTGTGTTCAATACCCCTATGTGTGGAATTCTGTTTTGCCCCAGTCAAACAATCTGTGCAAAGACCTGGCACTACTCATTCAATACCCAGCCCTTGTGAGAAATTACTGCATAGTTTGCTTCTGCGAGATGTAGGCATGTCCCACCCACTTTGGGTGTAGTTACGAACACAGAGAGATTTTGCGAATATTGGAATGTAAACGGAGCTTCTGTGCACTCATCATAGCCCATTAATGCATACATTGTGAAAATATCCAAATGATCCGGAATACGTTTTGCGTGCCATCACGTCAAATGACCAACTTGTGCTGGTAGAGGTCAAACTCGCACTGGCTTTGGAGAAGTAAGTGCAAGAGACAAGGCACTTTTACATTTGTCAGGTTAGTCCAGGAGTGGCTCATTTGATGCTTCATCTTCGTCAGGTTCGGGATACTCCGCAGGTGCATTGACAAGCATTGGCAGAAATGTGTCTCTCAGCAATTGCAAAATCAGAGAATCCACACCAGTGTTGAGTTGCCGTTCATGGTACCATTGTCCTGAGATGTCATTCAGATCTTTGGTGTCTCCCAATTTCAATGAGAATCATGCCAGCGAACATTGATGTACCCTCCACACTCCTGAAGCACTTTGTGAAGTGTATCTTTCCACAAGAGTCTTTAGTTTCACTTGCTCTTCCTCAGTCCATTTGAGATCGACAAGGTGTGTATTCTCCTTTAGTCTCTGAACAAGTGGTTTCCAATTGGGGAGTTACTATTCTGACCACCTCCTTATCGTCCAGGTCATTGCAATTTGGATCATCCAGTCTGCCCCATCCTGTGAAGCATAATGGCCTTCAGCCCGGATGGCATTCATCACGCACTTCACAGTGGAATACAGTTCCTTGGCGTCATGCTTTTCCATCACAGTCTGATTCTTTGGATCTGCAGGCACACCTGAAAACAGCGACATTGTCTGAAAACATCAGTCATAGAGTGAATGGAATCCCAGCGTTGCTGTGCCTCGAAGTTTGAATCCAAATCTCGCATTTGCCATCCTACACTGTTTTTTGTCTTGGACCCATGCAACTCATCAATTATCCCAAAACTCAATGAACATTGTCAGAGTTGGCTATTGCTTGATGGTATTGCTCTAGATGTAAAGACTTGATACAACACACGGTGGACATTGCATCGAATGTGCAGAGAATCAATACTGGTGTTCAGATCCTCCTGGGTGAGATGCGCAGTGTGTGTATGTAATGAATTAATAAGTTTGAACTCGGTTACATATTACATCTTGTTGATGACACTCTTGAATGTCTGTGCAACACCGGGTATTGTCACTACCAGGATTCGTTCAAATGCAGATGTAATCACTGGATGCCCCTGCGGTGGAGTTGACTGGATCTCTGAAATGCTATGGGGCACTGGATACTGTCTCAGCAATGGATACAACTTATGTTCATCACTGATAATCCCGGGAAAGTTGTGCTGTGCCAGATTGATACACTCTTCAAGCGTATTCCCCCACAAAATCGACAGTGGTAACCCCATTACTACATTCTCAGTCAGCAGTTTGCTTATCATTGCAGCTGCCACTGAGGTGAAAGTCATGCCCAGATTCACTTTATCCACCCCAGCGCTCCTGGCATATCACAATTCCGAACCCACCTCCCCACAATGAACCGTATGGTCCAATCCTGGTGCCCCAGAAACTTCGTTCCAGCCAGGCCTGGAATTGAATAGTTCTGGCCTGGACCACTGTGATCTATTGATTCGCAAATCGGATGGGCATTCAGTAGCCTGACGACCTCATTAAGACACACATATTGAAAGTTGTTGTTGATTGTATTGAGAACAGTATTCAATACTGAACTGAAGTTATTACAATCGAGGTACTCCTCGGGATACACTTGGTCCTGAACCTGTTTGGCATCTTGGTTGGTTTTGTTTTTGTCCTCAATGAACTCTTTCAGTTGCCCCAAGGTACATTGGGCTGATGGGATCATACTCCGGCACTCCTCAAATTCATTGCAATGACAGGTATTTCACACCGAAGCATTTGGACCCAATAAATATGTGGAATAGTATCAATTCTATTCACTCAATTAGACCTTACATTAATACTACTGTCAATCTCTTCCCACCTGCCTCTTGATCTAGCACTCTTTCATTTTCATTGGATACCTCCAAAGTCTGAGTATCTAGATTTGTAGTGGGGAATAACTAATCATAACAAAGGTAGTGGGGATTGCCATGGCTGGTCTAATTACGTGCTCTGCAATATCCTTCCATGTAACTACCTTCATGCCTACCACAGTGTAAGCAACCATTCCAGGCATTCACGTTGGATCCTGGTGCGGGTCCAAACCGAACCGTTGACAAGATGGTGGTTCATGTTGTCAATGAACCACAACCACCAATCCGGGTAGGGAATGATGGTAAACTCCCAACCGGTCATGATCTGGTGGGTTGGAAGTGGGTTACCCTGCGTGTCCATCTATGGATTTATATAGGGCTCATTTTTTGCAGTTTGTTAATAGTGGCTTATCAAAATCACGTCTTCAGCAACCAATAATGCACATAAGTTGCCTGTTGTACAGTTTGCAATATCAATTAATTTCGTATCTGTGTTTTGTTTTTGATATATTGTATTTTTGCCTATGAAGGTGGTCAATAATACTTTTATACGTGTGAAGATCCGCATGATGCCTTGATTACCAAATACGCATGACCTAAAATGGTTGACGCTATGTTGATGCTCATTTTCAGGATTTGGCAGGGATCATGTTGCTGTTGTTTTTGCGTCCAAAGGGTGCTAATATCTCACAAATGGATGTCTGCAACCAATCGGAACATAAATTACCCAAGATGCAAAGCAAAACATAGTTGACACTCCATTGATGCTCATTTGAATAATAGGGCGGTGACCATGTCACTGTCTTTTTTGCCTATAAACGCTGACAATACATCGGTTATAAATAACAGCAACTAAATCACTGGTGAATCACCGTACTTAGAAGACCACAAATCGTTGACGCTCCATTAACACTGATTTTAATGAATTGTCCCTTCAACATCTGCTGCTATCGATAATTGTTTTCATCATAATTTGAACTTATTGGTTATCTTTCTGTCAGATTGAGACTCAGCCCTCTGGCAAAGCTGAGCGCAGTAACATTCTTGCACTGTTCACTCTCACAGGACTAAAAATGATATATCTTGCCAAAAGATTCTTTGAGCCTGCTATACATCAGTTCATCAACCAATATTGACAAGCTACTGCTTACCATTCACCCATGATATATCACTAACTGAAACTCTCGGTCAAGCTACATAAAGAAGCTGGTGAACTATCAATGCATTCTGTCCTACTTTTTCTTCTCTTCTTTATTCCTCCTTATTTCTATTGCATTGACTGTAACCAACACCTTTTCAGCCTATCTCTTTTACTTGCATGTTGGCCAAACCAATCTAGTAACATTTGGTGTGGCACCCACATCCTGCTGCTCTGGGCATTCGGAATCCTGGATGCCATTTGTTTGCTCTATAACACATTCATCGTCTGCCGTGTAATTGTCTTCACTGTCATTTGGATTATCCAAGTCACAATTCCAGTTCAGCCAATTTTCGGTGTCCAAAATGCTTTCACATGCACTAATCTCATCACTTCCGACTGGATGACTGTTGCTTCATCTGATGCGGCAGGCATTCAATATTTGAGTTTGTCTCCTAGGGAGATCGTTTGCACACAGAGCGGGTGGCATAGGAAATCTTTCTGACAATTCGAATACAGCCACACCATCATGTTGAAAGAGTGACCAGGATGCTTTGAGGATCTCTTCCGTGTCCAAATGTATTCTATGTCCGTCATCTGCTTGTTTTGAGTACGAGATTCCTTCTGTGCAGTACACAGGTTTTGGCTGCCCTGCCACATCTCCAAAATTTTGTGGATCTTGGCCATTCTGTGCAATGTCCTTTCCTCCACCTCTTTCTTCATTTCCAAGTTGTATTCTGTGTTCGTTGTATCCGATACTGGGATATCGTGTGCCAATATCCCATTATTTTCTCAACCAAACTACCTTACTACGACTTTTTTGAACAGGGTCCTGCCTGTGAGTTTTTACTGCCTCCAGCCAATAACATCTCGCCCAAGGGAAAAACTTGTCTCAACTCCGACACCATGTGGTATGATAGGAAATATGTCGTGTGCCACATTGGAAAGATCGGGGTACTATGAGTGTGTTTCCTCTTGGTGGCGTCACCAGTCGGCTATTTCCGGTATCCAAAGTTTACTGCTAATATCCATTCGGTTGGAGTGGTAATCATGGAGAGTTTGATTAATTTGCCCCCAGTTCTTCGGTACTCCAGGCGGTGCTTTCAAATAGAGCTTGCCGGTGGTCAATAAGTATGCTGCGAGATCGCTTTGTCCGGGTGTCGTCTCTGCCACATTGTTACGCTTTCAGTATTCCTTATTATTGCTGGACAAATCATATGGATCAAAAGATGATTGACAGGATCGTGAGGCCATTTCGGAGTGGATGAGATTGCTTCTCAGTATGCTTTCGAGTTTATTGACCGGCATACCTCAATGTTTGGCTCAGCTTTAATTCTCCATATGCACCAGAAAGGGCTCTTGGTATTGGGTAGTACAGGATATCTCGTCCTTAGGATTAATATCCATTCGCTTGTCCCAGATCTTGAATGATTGCAACTTCCGGCAAGGATCCAGGATATGTGCAGACAGGAGAAGGATACCCATCGTTGGTGTCACTTCAGCGCAATATGTGGATAGCTTTAGTAGAGCTAACTCCACAGCAAAGAACAAGTCTTCCTTGCACTGAGTCTTGTCCTTATCCAAAGCTCGCACAACGCCATCCATATGATGGAACATGACATTGTGGAATGTGATAACTTGATGCAATGGAACCGTATGCATCTTCAACATTCACAGGATTCAATATAGGAATGGACTCAATGGTTCCATGATATACTTCACAATGGTCTATTCAGCTTGTGTTGTGAAGAGTGGCTGGTGATCACTGAATTTTGGATTTTGGACCCACTTGGGTAAGAATTCTCGTAATTGGTAGGCGCGTTCGAGCAACTCCTGTGTCTTGTTCCAAAAGGTGTTCACATCCATAATCGGCTGTACCACAATGCGGACTGTGGCTGTTTGACAGTGAATGAACTCATTTTGACGACCAGGTGTCAGCGTAATCAATACAGCAAGCAATCTCTGCTATATAAAGGTCAGTTTCAGGACTTTCAAAATATCTTGCAATACGTACTTTCTCAATTATGTTTGCTAAACCTGGTCTCATGGCCGACACCCTATAGATTCTTGCATTGCCTTCTTTTCGAAGTCTTTGACTCTGCCCAATGTCTATGCTTTGATTCTCTCCAAATTGCTGATTGCGCTCATGGGCTTCCCAAGACTTGGTGGAGCCTTTTACACCGATACTGCGCATGAATGCACCTAAAGCCAGCTGTATGACGTGTGCCATGGATGGTATGTGGTTCCTCAATGCAGGCCAATCGATCCTGGAGGCCTCAAGTGTTGATTGCAGCTCTCCTGTCATTGAGTAATTTGAGGAAGCACTATCATTCGTAAGACCAAGCAAACTGCCGTCAGTATGCTCAAAATGATCAATCCCGTCCTTCAAATGTATGGCTAGCCTTGCTCCAGTATTTGGCCCTTCACCTGTCATCCTTAACTAGCTTTCCAAACTAGACATGAATAGGCTATCAACCTCATTGAAAGCAAGTTGAACTTCACGTAATGCCCAATTTGGATCCATATAGTAAGCAATGACCGACATTATGGCTCATTTGTTCATTGATGTCCATCCGTCCAAACCTAAACTCACTTTATTTTGTCACGACAATTGCTTCTTAATTGCAGCAACATTCTGTCCATATTCCCTCTGGCAAATCTTGCCAAGAGTCGTAGTGGATGACAGCACGAGGTCACCGCATAATGTGTTATATTGCCATTGTAAGTCGAGATCTGATAGAACATTCTATGGAATATGAGCCGACACAAATCATAACATGAGGTAGCGACTCCATGTGCCTTGATGAATTTCGGAAGTTTCAAAGTCCTGAGCTCTCAGTTTGGAGTGTTTTGTCTGTCATTTCGGTCAATATGGATTAACCTGCATGTCAAATATGATTTTCCTCTGTCAACGTACTATTGTAATTTCTCGACTTAGTTGCCTCTTCAGGATGGCCAAAGGTGTTTCATGGAATGCCGAACTAGACAATTCAGTTACCTCTATCTATGTTAATTTGTATAACTTTGGAATATGAGCTTTTGCCAGGAACTGTTTCCCCATTGAGCTGGTCCCATGTTCTGATGGATGGCGAAGAACTTGATGACAAACAATACATCTGATTCCAGGGCTGCGGGTGTCCACAATTCTGCAGTGGAAATTAAATCGCCATTAAGAGGCATGTCTAGAATCATTCGAAGCAATAGGACATTAAGAGCTGACATTCGTTGAAGCCCACCAAGCATCGATGATGATTTGTAATGTAAGGTCACTCAATTGATGAATAAAGACACGTTCATTTTTGGAAGTGATCATAACCTCCAGCAATGAGGTGTTCAATGATTTTGAATCTGACATGGCGGTAGGAATTTGAAAGTTGGGTAATCCGACTCGAGAGAATGCCGAACATAATGTTATTGTAAAGCAGACTGAAGGTTCTTAAATATGGACTCTAGAGCGACAAGCAAAAAAATCAGATCTGTGAGACATTGCATGCATGTTTGTAAAGTTGTATACAAGGACATATTGAAAAGATTGACCACGCAAAAATCAATTTGGGAACAGCACAATGCAGTTCACTGCTGTGTAGTGTACTGAGCCTCCACAAATACTGTTGACACTCCATGGGCGCTCAATGGTTGGAGGCAGACGCGATATTGTCACCAGCATTCTTGGCAATCACGGTTGCAGCTAGGTTCATTGTGAGTCAACTGCGTTCCATTGCCGTTAGATTATGCAAGATGTAAGATTAAATATCATTGACGCTCCATTGATACTCCGTTGATACTCTGTTGACACTCTTTCTAAGGCATAGTTACAATGTTGTTATAAGTATTTTTGCCTAGAAAGGCCACCGATAGTTAGATTATGGATAACTATAGTGGCACTGCCCCTTGATTATCCAAGATGCTAGGCCTGAAATCGTGGACACTATGTTGACGCTCATTTTGAGGGAATATTAACGATGTCGTCGATGGCATTTTTGCATTGAAAGGAGGCCAATAGCTCGATGATCAATTAATGTCACCGCCAGCCCTTGCATTTTCCACGATACAAAGTCAAAAGTCATTGACGCTCCGTTGACGATCATTTTTAGGATATAGTCGCGATGTTGTCCTGACCATTTATGCCAAGAAAGGCAGGGGATCGTTCGATTATGATATAATGTCGCCACGCAGCCCTCTGGATTTTCCATGATGCAATGACAAAAATCATTGACGTTCCTTTGACGCTTAGTTCTGGGATGTGGGAACGACCATGGTATTAGCCTTTTACGCTATCATGCAAACAAATACATTCACCTTGGGGCGATGTGACAATGCAGCCCTTTGATTGCCCAATGTGTAAGATTAAAAATCATTGACACTCTCTCAACGCTTACATTGATCACATCAAAACAGCCTTCGTACACTCAATAATTGCATGCAACCAATTGAATACAAATTATTGCAATCCAATATTGCATTTCTATCAATTATCGTTTGCATCGAGGAGCTTTATTCCCTCTCGAATACTGATCATTCCCTATCCACGCAATCTGAGCAAGAGATGACGTTGCCTTATCACATTCCTGCCCTTCCACCCGGCTATTTACGGCATGTAGATCATTTCACCAGTTTTTGGTAAATATAGCTCAACTTCCTCACCTTTCCATATCCAGCTCCTTCTCCTCAATTTCGATGACATACCATAAGCAATTTCAAATATCTGAACCATGTGCTCGAGGTCTGTGCAGAGAGTTATGCATTTGGATACATGGATTAATGCAGCACAACAGTGGTAGTTCAGACAGATGTGTCATGAGCACTCACCACTCTTTCTATGACACGTAGGACATCACTCACTTATATTTTGTTGCCATATTTCATTACTAATATAGATTTTGCTTTGTCACTTATTAGTAACTTGCAGATAGAAATCTAACGTGTTGGCCATCTTACCGCCTGACTTGGATTCTAGAACTGTCGCATGGTGGGTTGGACCCTTGCACATTCACAGCTGAATTATCATGTCTCACAGATTGCTTACCGAAATCAACAAAAAGCTGCCACATAGCAACACTAGTAAACAAATTGCTTTTCACCTAGATATGACGTCAAAAATAAAAGTTTGCCTATCAATTCCTCCGCTGATGCAGGAGCCGTCACCATGTCTTTGTCCGAATCCGAAATCTAAATGGTGATTAGCTGGTAAGGCTCTATGCCGGGGTAAATGCATACAGATTCAACAGGCTTCACTTTCAGCAAAAGAAATGAATTGGGCTCTGCGGCAGGCTCAAGACCAGATATACTTATGTTTGACTATGGCTTCACCGAATGTAGCCTAATATGACTACTTCATGGTTCAGAAGTTACTTGTGGCATTTGCGATATTCCGGGGACAATGTCAAGACACTCCATTGGCTTTCCGAATGTTGTCGGTGCTGGTGCCGTTGCATCAACATCGGTTTGTGGCTGAGGGAATGCCGGAACCTCCGATTTGGATATGACATACTTCTTATCTCTTTCACGGAGGTAATTGGTTGCATCCTCCCATCCCAGTTGTGTCAATTTGTCAAGCATCATCTCTTCGTCTCAAAACCGCACCATGCGCTGCTGTACCGTTTGGGTGATTGTGCCCATTACATAGCCGGATTCATTAACTTCACTCAGCTTGCGCCACTCTGCCTCTTCGTCATCCTCATCTTGCATATCCTTGCCATCGTCGGAAGTTGCAAAATCACTCAGACTCTTTCTGATAGCACCTATCATCACCGCAGAAGTTATTTCAGATTCTGTGTTCGTCAATCCTGCAAATTCAACATTCCTTATATCTTCCTGCTCTTGCTGAACCGCCGCCTCTGTGTCTTCAACTCGCTTTCTTGCCCCAGCGGTTTCTCTCTCAATATAATACTCAATCCATTTCTCTTGCTCTTCATTGCTGAAGAAGTGCGTTTCTTCTCGTTTCTCAGCCGCAAGCCTCTTTTTGAATTCCAAGCTGCCCAATGCCCCAATCGCTCGGACTCTGACCGCCTCCAAGCCGCTCGTGCCTGCATTTCCTTGATGATGTCATTGGGTGGACCGCATTGTTGATTTGCTGTATTTGCCTACCGCAAGTGGCGAAAAGTTCATTTTCAGAGTATTGACCATTGTAGTTCCAGTTGACTTTGCTGTTGGTCAAGATGTTGCATGTTGCAAGATATGGACAATATGGAGGCAAGCTGCATCTTTTATGTCAAGGTTGGTACGTTTACTCATCTAAAACAAAGCAAAATCTCCCTATTGACGGTCAATACAACAGGAATAGTTAGGCTAACCGTACAATACGACTTGATTGTTAATGTCAGTTTCAGGTATTTTTCCGGGGATTATTTGAGACAATCATCAACAGATGTCCTTTCCCTTGAACAATGTCATATTGATAGCTGACGATCATGCGATTTCGGCTGTAGTATGCTACAATTTATCCCTGTTAACAAACAACCAACATTGGACCGACTTGTTGCACATCTTGAGGCTGTGGGAAACCCCTGCAACTTGCAGCTATACACAGTAGGATTCATCTTGAGTATAACGAACATGTTGGCTGCTACTTATTCCATTCTGACATGAGGTTTACAATATATTCCTCAGAACTTCCCACTTCTTTTTGTTATCATCTTCCTCTCCTATTCCACACCCACAAATCATGGATACACAACCACCTCAATCAGGTGAGAGCGGATCTAAATCAAGCCGATTGCTGGGTGCTTTATCAAATACGTCACCCATCTGTACACAGCAAGAACTCAGACACCAGTCAGTCCACCACAATGCTGCCCACGCTGCCACAAAAAGTATGACCAAGGATACACATTTAACAATCGTCAGTAAGACTGAAAGCAGGAAGAATATGATGCAGTATGCAGTAGGTTGTGAGTATATCCTTATCATTGTAAACAGCTGGCAGTGAACCGTATAACATACTGCTGGTGTACGCAGAGAGCTACTTAACAAATGTATCGCTGCCCATAATGGTAACCCTTTATCGTCGACCAAGGCATGTATCTGCACAGTCCAAGAAATTGAGAATCATGATTTTTCACCTCTGGGATATTTGCAGACGAATTTCGTGATAAGCATATCCGCGAGTAGACGAAAAAGACTTTACTCATCTTAGAGGAGGCTTCAAAAGCGAATGTGGTTGAGGTACTAGCCGAATCTCATTGTTAGAAGCAGTAACCAATGCCTTGGATGTTTTCAACTTGTCTGCTACGATGGCAAGGCAAGGAGGTTGGGTACAGCTGGAACAGTCCAACATTCACCTGGCCTTGAATATGGCCAAAATGGCCAATGGAGGGTATTTGTGTGCCGCAATGGAGGAAATACAATATCTGATCAAGAAACATCGCGCCGAGGTCCGAGAAGAGACGAAGCGGGGTGTTGAGTTTCTTGGGTATAACATGGTCAAGGATGTGACAGAAAGTGACCCGGCTATGACTCGTTGAAACGATATGGCCAGATGCCTTCCTTGCCAAAATGGCACTACAACATATCCGCAGACACACTGGAGATAGAAAGGGACAGGTGCATCTCTGCCCAACCAAAACCGACAGGTGACTACAGAGCGGACGCCACCTCTGCATGGAACAGTACCTGCCCCAACCGGTAACACTTCTGGAGCTCAACGTTCCGATATCGTTACTTCGCTGGCCGGATTTGCGTATTCACATACTTCTCAACCCTGTGCTGAATTCTTTACTCTTAGTACATCTGCCCAGGATAGCCAGCAGGATACAGATTTTGATCCAGATATGTTGACTGATGAAGGAACATCCACCGGTTAGTACACTATCTGCTGTGTTGTAATGCAGGTAACATTAATTTTGAAGACCAAAGCAGCCAATTGAGCGAACCTGGCAGTGATGACAAGCATTAATAGAATGGCACGGGATTTTGGACATTTGTATTATCCTGAATCAGCGGATACTGTAAAGTATATTTGAAAGAATATATTTATATGTATTATTAAAGAACAATGTAGTAATTAAGTAGAAAGTAAATGAAAACACTAGAAAGGCTGCCAAATATATGTGAATGATGGACTACCCGAAACCAAAGGATTGCATATTGTGGATTCACCAATTGCAAAGTGACAGTCAACAGAGCGTCAACGATTCTTGGCCATGTATCCTGGGTAACCTTGGTGGTGACAGGTTGCAAAGTGTTATAAACAAATTATTGGCTGCCTCTATAGGTAAAAGAGAATGTGAAACGCTACCTGCCCCATCATGAAAATGAGTGTCAACAGAGTGTCAATGATAGTTGGCCTTCCATCATGATCAATCACAGTGCAAGGTGGCTGTTATGGTCAATATTCATGGTTTTGATTGTTCTTGTATGCTAAAAGGTTCACAAATCCTTAGTGGTAACTCAGTAAATACAATGAGTTGTTACTGTCCCGGAGGATGTGGCGGGAATATTCTGTCCAAATCTGTCTATAAAGGCTGCCATCTCCTTGTTTATGGATGCTGGTAATCACGCGCCACTTATATTACTGAAGATGCAAGACCCAAAATCGTGGATGCTCCGTTGATATTCAATTTCAAGATGGGGGAGGGAGCATTGTGCTTTCTCTTTTTGCTATACTGGTGGCGAATACGTGGTTTATGATGGTATTTAACCTGTATCCTCCACAGATTACCCAAGATACACGACCAACAATTGTTGACGCTGTGTTGTTACTCATTTACAGGATGTGGTAGGGCTCGTGAGTCTACTCGTTTGGATCAGTAAGGCGGCCAATACCTAGAAAACGAACCATGATGTACCAATCTCTATATTCTACGAAAAACAGCAGTATATCTGAATGCGACTATATATGTGAAACCGGAATTGCGGAACCTGAGATTGGAACTGATGAGTATTCCCTCATCTGGCAAAACCGACAGGTTGATGGGTAGGGGTCTGGGTTTGTCCTGCCAAGAGTCACTGGGTCAGGTTTTTGGACGGGTCTGGAACAGAACCGACCTGTTTGGCTGTCCACATCTGGGCCCGGATCTGTTGCTACCACTAGTCTACCCAAAATAGTTTCACATTGTGTCCCAGTTTTAACATGAAGCCATTGGAAAGGGAACTGACGTATAAAATCTGACCTTATAGAGGGTCATTCATCATGTGCCCCGGTGATAATAATCCCATTGACTCGTCATCCAATTCTTGCTGCATCAAGTTGGGAGTGTATATCTCAGTCAGACAGTATGATTCGCTTCGGCCACAATGTGTTTCGATGATATCAATCAGCTGCTCCCAGCGCCTCACATCAGTGTATGAAGTGTATAGTTGCATGCTGCATGTCTGGTTACAGTTGCCATTTGGCACTCATCGAATCGCAACCATGAACAATGAATTTGACAACTCTGGGATGTTACCGCATCCTACTTGCGATGCGTGCTCTCCCATATCTGTCTCCGGTTGTTTGTTGCCTCGCATTCCCTTCTTCCTTGCCTCCCACAGCTTGCTTGCACATTTCTTCAAAACCCTATCAACCCACTATTGCTGAATTCATTCAGCATTATCAAAATTTTCTAAAGCACCCAGTGCTGGAAAGTTTCCAAAAAACCTGGAACCATGATCTCGCAGTGTGGGGGTCCACTTCACAGCTGTTTCAAAGGCTTCTGTCTCTGGATAGTGGACCGATACATCTTCTGAAGAAACCCAGCCCCCCATTCTTGTTTCCACTTATTGACAGTATTAAAGTTGGGCTGCCACAACCTTTGGGTAAATTGATTCAAGGTGAATTATGTTTGCTTCAAGCTGATTGGGGTTCAGCCTTCAGCCCCGCCCAAGTCCAACAAAGCGTCACTCTCATAATGTGCATTATATTCATCATAGGAAATCTCTGGTAATGGGGGCAAATCGGTAATTCCTGCAACATCTGTCCTGCTTGGTTCTGCAGCAGGCTTAAATAGGTTGGTTGGAAGGCTACTGGGGGGTTTCCCAGGTGCGCCAGGAAGTTGTCCTAGTGTAGTGGAGGAAGAAGATGTCGGTCGGATGACTAGATTGATTCGAGGGGCTGCTGGAGGCAAACGAGGTACACGTGGAGATGACTGCCCATGTCCAGTGATTTAGTCAGGGCGGAATACTTGACGTCTCGAATAACCTCCTTCGGGGAAATCCTATGCTTGCCACAACAGCGCAGATCTGGGATATCATTGGGTTGCACCAGAGCTTGGCTGTAAGCTTGGTGTCATTTTGAATGGGGCAGGTTGGTAGAACTGGGGAGTGCTGTAAGATTTTACCTTTGCCTATAGCCTTCCTAGTTAAGTACCATATTCACATTGGATTTGGACAAGGAAATGGTGATGACTTGCACATTGCCAGAAGAATTGATTCACGAATTGCAATTTTTGACGAAATATTCCTTGGATATGCAATTCTTGTATCTATTTTGCTATGTGTTAGCGTTTTCTTAATATCAGTAACCAAATTTTGAGAGAAGATAATTTGTCTGTGTAGGTGCAAGGGTCGTGCGGGTGGTGCAAAGGTTCTACAGTCTAATTCAAGCTGATAGATGACCAACGAAGACGATATTGCCTTACCTGTTACCATTAAGGGAAAAAGCAAAAACTATATCAACGACAAAATTTAATAACATAATTTAGGTCGGTGGTGTCATATGAGTCAAACATGGAGGTGGCAGTATGCAATGGGACCTTGTATGAATCACGACCATCATGCGGCATTTATCCATGTACCCAGCAGTATTATTTACTATTCACGCCAGGTGCACATCATCAAGCTGTGTAACTTTGCTCATGATAGGTTATGGAAATTGAGTAGAAGAAGCTGAATGAGGAAAGGTGAGGACGTCAGGCTACCTCTATCAAAAACTTGTGGATGTATCCACATGCCATATGTTGTCGGCCGAAAGCACTGGAACATTATAGGCTTACCTCACTCATCACGTAGATAACGTATGTAGAGGTGGATGAGAAATTGAATTGCCTTGAAGCTTTTGTATGTAAATAAGTACATATACAAACGATATATTGGCTGTTAATAATGACTACACTCATTTCTCTGTACAATTGTTGAGCTTTAAGTGACTGTTAGTATGTCTTTAAGGTGAGCGTTAATGGAGTGTCAATGATTTTTAGGCTTACACTTTCAGCAATCACAGGGCTGCGTTGTCACATCCTTCCCAAGTGAAAGTATTGGCCATCTTTATAAGTAGACAGGAAAGCGACATGCTCATTGCCCCATCCTACAAATGAGCGTCAACTGAGTGTCAATGATTTTCAGTTTGGTAAGTCTGATAATAATCAAAATAGTTGGTGGATGTGATACATAATCGTAGTATTGGCTACGTTGATATGCAAAAATCCGAGTAACACCATTGCTACTATCTTCCAACAATCAGCATCAACGGAGCAGGAATGATTTTTCGTCTTGCATCTTGGATAATTAAAGGGCTGTGCAATGTCATTTACCTATAATTAATGTATTGGCCACCTTTATGGGGCAAAATGCTAGTGACAATATGGCTACCCCCTTCTGAAAATAAACATCAACAGAGCATCAACAAATATTTGCCATACATTTTGGATAATCAACTGGCTGTGCAATGGCATCGAGCTATACTCAAAGTATTGGTCGCTTTGATTGGCAAATAAGCTAGTGACAATATCGCTGCCGCCACCTAACAATGAACATCAACGGAGCATCAACAGTGTTTCAAAAAGCTCAGAAACCTACACAGCAATGAACTGCATCACGTTGTTTCCAAATTGAGTCTTTAATGGTCATGCTATTCAATCTCTCTGTGTATCCAACTTTCCAAATATGCATGCAGTGTCTCACAGCTCTTCCTTTTACTTGCTTGTGGCTCTACAGTCAATATTCAAGAATCAGCTTTCTACTTTACTATAGCGTAAGTTTGGAAAGTCTCTCAAGTCGAACTACACAGCTTTCAAATTCCTACTGCCATGTCAGATTCAAAGTCTTCAAATACCTTGTGGCTAGTGATTACAATATCTTCCAAAACTAAAGGTGTCTTTATTCATAATTTGAGAGACGTCACTTTACAAATCATATATGATACTTGGTGGGCATCTATGAATATTTAATGGAAGCATTCTACTGCTTGGTATGATTCTTGACATGTTTCTACATGGAGTTTCAATTTGTACTATGCAATTGATGAGACTGGGAGCCTTGGTATTATATGTATCGTTTGTCACCAACTTTCTCACCATCAATTAGACCATGGCACCAGTTCCCTGTGGATATACTAGCTGGCAACAGCACACAGTGCAAAGTTAAACAAATTGACACAGTCAGAAGTTATTGAATTGACTAGTTGAACAGTTGATGAAACAGCAATGGCCATACTGAAGAGACAAGGAAGTTGAGGAATTGCAATAGGAAGTTCACAAAAGAAATTCATAATCAATATTAAGGTGTTATGTTTATTTGCTGTGTAGACAGACAAAATGCACCAAACTGGCTGCTAACGACTTTGTAACTGCTGAATTTCACCAAGACACCTGGAATTGCTATCTAATGTTAGGATTTGGTTCTGCTTATATTCCATGGATGGCTATATCAAACCTGAAAATTGGACTGTCTTATAATGCATTATGAAGTGAGCCAGTACTCCTGTCCACCAGCACCCTTCGCAATATTTGCTGGAGGGAATACTGACAGACAGCAGCTGTGATTTGGAAACAATTGCATTAGGAAACCACGTTAGTTTAGTGTTAGATGAGTGGACATCAATACACAAATCAGCCACAATGTCTGACATTGCATACTGTTTGTATCGAAAATGGGTATAGCAAGACGTACAACTCGCTTTTGATAACATTGATGGCCTATTCTTTTCCTATTTTGATATCTAATTAAGGATGATAGGTCAAGAGTCAATATACTGCACCAAGGCTAACGGAATATGTGCAGTAAGTTTTTGATTGTGGGGAGTTTACCAATAGCTGTTTACATGGAATTGCGACTTATGATGCTTCCTCAAACTACTGGATGACTTAGGAACTACAATGAACTCTAGACGCTTCGAGAATCAAGTAACCTGCGTTGAGAAACCACATACCATTCACGGCGCACGTCATTCAGCTTGCTTTAGATTCATTCCTGAGTAGTGTCAGTGTTAATAGCGAGACCAAATCTTGGGGAGCTGATGTGCATGATCAGTAATTTGGAGAACATGAAAGCATAGATATTAGGCTGAGTCAAAAAATTAGAAAAGAAGGCAATGCTAGAATCAACACGGTGTCGGCCATGACACCCGATTTAGCGAAGATATTTCAGAGGATACGTAGTTGAAGAAAGTGTCAAAATCCGAAACTAATCTACATATAGCAGTGAATACTCACTGCATTGAATACGCTAACACTGTGTCATCGAAATGAGTAAATTGACTGTCAACAATACAACGCATGAATTAGAGTACTATCTATTATGGATGTGAAAACCAGGTGGAATTTGACACTGCAGTTGCTAGAGCGAGCCTACCAATTACGAGAATTCACCTGAGAGTGGCTCATGAATCCATTAATTAGTGAATATCAGCCACATTCCACAACACTGGATGAATCAATTACTGTCAATTGCATCATGGAAGTTTTCAGGCCAATCTGATACTGGACCCTGTTGATGTCAAAAAGGCTTCTGGTTACTCTGTATCACGTTGTTACTTTTGATAGTCAGTGTTCGCAACAGATCTGGCTCACCCAGAATTGGTGCAGTTTAGAACCAGATCAAATGCCCTGGTGAAGCTCAGGAGCTGCAAAGACAAGTCAAATCAGCTATCCAGCACCGGGTTGTTATCCGGACTGGACATCAACCCACAGGATTTTGGCCAGGTTGACACCAGAGTGTGGTTTCATTTCACAGTTTGTGCAACATTGGTGGCAAATAAGTTTTTGGATTGTAATCGAATAGTGATATGATTCATATGTTGTTTCTGCAGTTGTAGCAGCACTTCCACCTGCGGCTTTGAGATTTGCAATCGGACCAATACTCGTTGGATGGCTGTGAAAGAATGCCAAATAGTATGCGAAATTTGAGGGTTTTCGATAGTGACTTAATGAATTCTGGTTGAATTGCAAATCTGAATGCGGATGGTGCAAGACCGGCTAACACTACACAATGTACATATTGATCATGTCACGATACAATCACAACTCAGATACATAATTGGAGCCAAAGTTGTATGGTTTAAATGCCGGGATTTTGGTGGTAAAACCGGCCCAATTTCAACTGTCTGGGGTTTTCATGTGGTATCACTACCTTTAATAATATGTTCGATCATAAGGATGGCATTTTGCAAACTTCAGCCATGAAGAAGACTGATCGGAAGGAAAACTTATATGTTGCCAAGCAGTTTGCGTGAAAAAAGCTGTCCAAATAATATGCTGCTGTTACTCCAACAATGGGTATATCTCTCATTTCAGCCTATAGTTTATTCTTTCTGGAAGTTGCGATCGTTTTGGTAGTAAGAAAAGGCAATGGATATTGATACAGAAGAAATGACTTCATATACTACCGAATACCATGAAGTGTTTCTGAAGTATGTGGAGAATGAATAGTGTGCCAAAGATAGACATTTGCACGTCATGAAATCCTAAAGAGTACTGAGCAACAATCTCTTCCCCTCTGCAATGGCTACTAGATCTAGTTGATTTTCTCTGAGTTCATAGAATCTGTCCAGTAATGATAAAGAATAGGTAATGCTTACAAATGTGGCAGATACAGTACCCAGATGATGCGATCGTGCAGCATTATTATTGACAGCTGCAAGGCTCTATTTGAATACAGCAGTTGAATTACAAACCCACTAGGGGCAAAGTAATTTGAATCTTATTGATTATAACTCTGAACGCATGAAGATTAGCAGTACATTTTCGATGCCAGATATCACTGACTGGTGGCATCAACTAGAGAAAACACAATCAAATTCTACCAATCTCTCTATTGTGGCAAATGATATATTCTCCAGTATACCACATAGCATTGAAGTGGACATCAGTTGTTCCCTTGGGTGAGATGTTATCAACTGTAGGCAGTCTTCAACTACAGGCCAGACCCTTTGCAAAATGGTGATAGTAGGGCACATTGCTGGAGTCAATAACTTGCTATTCGAAGGCGACAACACAACATTGGATATGACAAAAACTGAGAACAACTTGGAAGTGAAGAGAGAGGCAGAGGATAAAAAATTGCACCGAATAGCCAAGGTCCACAATATTTTGGACATGTGGCATGGCAGCCCAATGTTTACACCACACAGAAGAAATATCGCTCTCAATCCAAGCAAATGACAGTAGTAGGATACGTGTCAGATCCTGAAGAGATGATCAAAGCATCATGGCCATACTTTCAATATGCAGGTGTGCCTGCATTGAAATTGGCCGAAAGCTCACCCCCATGCCACTAGCTCTGTGTGCAAAGGGCCTCTCTGGAGGCCAAACTCAAGTCTCAAATGTCCACCAAATAAACTTAATCAACCATTATTCAGCTGAAGTGATGACAATAGCACATCTGAAAGCATTTCGGACACTGAAAATTTGCTTAACTAGAATGGAGACTTGCATAATACACCTGTAAGGGAAGATAACCAGAAGGGAGACAATGAATCCAAAATAGAGCCAGATCGGATCGCAATTTGGAGAATAGTTTCTCAAGGAGCATGCAAAACTGCATCCTGTACATATATATTACATTGTGATAAGATCAGAACTAATATACTTGATTGGAGCTGAAGTTCTGATTTTGCGAAAATGAGGCTTTGCAGGAGGCAAAATCCGGTCAAAATACCACGGCTATAGATGTGGTGAAGGTTTGGAATTGCTCTTTACCGGGCAGTTAGATTCTCTGGCGGTTCTGGAACTGAACCGGGGCCACAGTTCCAGCTCTAACCCACACTGTGACTGGGAAACCCGGAACAATTGGTAATACTGATTCCGGGTGAAATGAACTATTTAGCACGATATACAAATTTTATTGAATGAGAGTGACTAGTGCAGGAATAATATTAGGCTTAGCTTTGCCAAAGAGCCGAGTATCGATCAGTTACAAAGCCAACTGATAAGGTTAATTATAAATACGATTATTGATGGCAGCAGATTTCAAATGGAGAATAATTACAATGAGCATCAGCAGAGTGTCAACTATTCGTGACCATGTAAGTAAGATATTTGAAACATGATTTGGTCACTGTAACACAGAACCAATGTATTGGCAGCCTCAACATTCAAAATAGCAAGTGACAGGGTTGCTGTCCGATTCTGGAAAATGGCATCAAACAAACGGAATAATTTCAAACTTCACATGTTGGGCAATCTAAGTTCCGATCGATGAGAGACATCCCTGGATCAGGTATTTGCTTCCTTTTGGGGTAAAACCAAACAGGAGACACTCCTTGTCTTATCTGGAAAATGAGGTTTAACAGAGCATCAACAATGCTTGGTTTTATTTCTTGGGTAATCAAAGTGTCGCAATGTGGCATTGATTCATATACGAAGTACTGGTGGCCATTTCAGGCAACATAGTGCATCCCATCTGGGTTACCCCATCATGAAAATGAGCGTTAGTGGTGTGTTAACAATATGTGGTCTTGTATATTCGGTAACTAATGTATCATGTAGTTACTTATCCTTATAATAGCACCATTGACCGTCATTATAGGCAAAAATACACAAAATAAAAGGAAAATCTTGGCTTCCAAAATGATTGATATTGCATACTGCGGAACATGTCAAAAGAGATTGGTTGATGTTTAATAAGTGATTTTGATACAATTCTATTATCAAACACCAAAAACAAGAGAATTATATAAATCCACAGATGGCCCTGCTGACTGTGCGCCTGATTGAGATGGGTTGGGAGATATCCATTGAACCATACCTGAAATGACCGTTCCGGCATATTGAAAACCCTGAGAGCAAAGGTTGAAATCGTTAGGTTTCCACCTGGACCCAAACCCAAAGGGAATTTCTGGAAACAATAGAAACACTACAACCTGTGCCTAGGATCTATACGCTCTGCGTTCACTGTTCTACAATTATGAACTCTTCCCATCGATATTATAATGATGCTTGAAATAATATCTCTAATCACAGTGGGTTTATTAGGTCGCATGATGAATTTATCCTTGAATGAGTGCCATAGCTACTGAAATAAACTACTAATATCAACCGTAATGTAGATAATTCCATTGGTACCTGCAGAAGATAACTGCAATTGGAACTACCATTGTTGTCATTGCTTGATCAGAATTGAGTATATTATGTTAATCTGCCCTGATGCGGTGTTGGAGCACTTCAGCTAATGTATGTGCCTGTTTACACTCTTCACAGCATTGCTCATCACAGGAATTGAATTGAACGTGTACTAGAGTGTGCTATTGCCGCTGGTGTCATCTCGATAGTTCACAGTCATAGCCTTTGCCCAGTGTGACCTGTGGGATTCTCAACGGTTCAGCCATCTGCAATGTGTCCAGTAACATGACTCTTGGTGACATATGGATTGTCAATTGTCGCTGTACTTGTCAATTAACTCAATTGGATGGTACCATGTGAAATGTCATTGATGTCACAATTGATAGCCTTCAAGTTCCCATATGAATTCTTCCGAATTGAATATAACTTACTAGGTCACTGAGTTATCTGCGCGCCAGTTGCCCTCTGGAATTAATTCACAATTGCCTGAACCATTGAGTTCTATTGGGTGTACCTATCAGGCCATTGTGGGTCTGCAACCTGTAGTTGTCAAGTCCATATGATTCCTCAGTTTCCGGTATTGTGACAAGCTTCAGCCGATTGGCATCCGGAATACAAATGACATTGTCTTGCTGACAGATACTATCAAGTCAATAAACGTATCAATATATATTGCTGAATCAATTAGTTCTCCCAACTCTGTATGATATCTCACTTGTAGACTACTTGTTGTGACGTCTCAGAATGGGATAATTTGTTAAATACTGCATGCATGATAATTTAGAAGTCGGAAGAGCAACTCTAGTGTAACAGCATCCCTCTGTACAACACCTGGTATGATTGTATATCACTACACAGGGTTGTAAACGTGGATATAAATACTGTAGAGTAGTGTAAAGGTAAGTCAAGCTAATACTATTGCTTGAGATCTAAGGCTGGTGGCAAGCTGACAATACAAAGTGGGTGTTACATAGCCCTGGACACATCATGAACAGCCATTCTGTTATATGGGGGCAAAACCAAGTGCTCATCACCACTACTGATATTAATGGGGGGGACACATGGAGAGATAAGAATATCAGAGCTGGACAGAACAGTAGGAGGCATATATTCTTCAGAGTTCCATAAGTAGATAGCCATCATCCTACAATAAATTGTAATTTACTTGACTTTGGCAGTACTTGCTTTGTTATACTTGCAGCAAGTTTTAAGATATCCATGCAATGTATTGGATTCATCATGGCCTGGTAGTCTATTGTATTCTGTGACACTCTCTGCATTACTCAGAGCCGGTGTGTAATGTTAAGAGTGCATAACGGGTCCGGGTAACCCACTAGCGGTCCCGGTTTGGACCGGATAAACTGTTTGGTTCGGTTCCAGAAGTTTCCAAAAACCTGACCTGCTGCTTTTTGGCAGGCCAAACCCATACCTGTACCTGTCAACCCGCCGGTTTTGCCAAGGATGGCTAGACATGTCAGGTTCGATCTCCGGTTCTCGCTTTCTGGTATCTGTATTTGTGGTCACATTTCGATATCCTGCTCTGAAGTGCAAAATATTAACTTTGACACGTCGTTGTCTGTGTTTGTTGTATTGGCTGCCTTTATAATCAAATTGAACAGAGAAACGTTCACCCCTAGATTCTGGACTTGAGTGTCAATGGAGTGTGATCGATTTTTCGTTCTGCTTCAGGAGCATGATTAGAGCTATGACGCAGTCAGATGGACAGTTACTGCTGTCATTAAGTCTCAAATGAATCAGTTTGCACCTGCTCCTGCACTGAGAATATTTGGAGAGATGATGGAGATACTTGATATCATCAGCCCAAAATCGCAAATGCAGCAAGGCTCATCACAAGTAGAAAGTAGTCATATGAGGTTAGCATCCGGGACACCATAGTCTTACATATGTATATCATGTCTCCCACTTGACGTAGTATCCAATTCTTCACAGATTAAGTAATTGAAGCCTGTTAAACTGGTAAGCTTTTATGCCTGCATATCGCCTCCACAGCCAATTACCATACAGGAACTGGATTCAGATAAACAAATTGTAATGGCTTGTTTTTCATCTGTAGACTAGATGCGCAAATTGCGATTATTGACCACATATCCGCATGAAATGTAATTGGTTTACCTATTTTGTTATGTGTCAGCATTTTTATAATTTCAGTGACCAAAGTGTGAGACATGATAATTTGTCTGTGAATGTGCAAGGGTCATATGGACCATAGAAAAGTTCTAGACTCCAAACTGAGTTGATTGACGATTAATCTGCATGGTATCATCCTGCCTCTTATGGATAAGTCAGAATGCACAATCCAAAGTAGAGACAAAATGTAAAAACAAAATTTAACTCAGTAATGTCATGTGACTTATAGATGAAGCGGTCAACGAGTAATGTGAATCTGGATGAACGACAACCATTATATTGCATTCATCCATGCATTCACCTGCATCACTCTGCGCTCAGACCTGGTGTACATGGTCAAGATTTTGAAAATTGCCCATTGTAGGTCATGGTAATCGAGGAGAAGGAACTGGACAAGGAAACGTGAGGAAGTTGGACTATATTAATGCCAAATTAGTGTATGGATCTATATGCAGTAAATTGCCTGCTGAACGCACTGGAATGTCAAAGCGCAACCTAATCTATCGCTCAGAGACAATGTGTAGCAGTTGATCAGTAATTGAGAGGCCACAAAGCTTCTGGATGAAACTGAGTATTCATACAAATGATATGTTGGCTGTCAATAATAACTATATGATTATGTGTATAAAATTATTGACCATACAACAACAGTTAGAACCTATTTAAGGTGAGCGTCAACGGTGCATCAATGATTTTCGGTCTTTTAAGTACTGTGATTGGAAGCTGATTTGCTTGGTGTTATGCATAAGCATCGTATTGGCAACATTTCAAGGCGTAAGACAAAGTGACACGGTCGCTGCCGCATTCTGGGAATGAGTGTCAACTCAGCATTAATGATTTCAGGTCTTTTAAGTAGGGTAATTGGAAACTGATTTGCTCACTGTTATGCATAACCAATGTATTAGCAGCCTTGATAGGCAGAAAAGACACCGGCAGAGTCACTGCCCCATTGTGAAAATGAGCGTCCATGGAGCGTCAACGATTTTAGTCTTTGTATATTCTATAATCGATGGTCTTTACTACGACATTTACCCATAATCGATGGATTGGCCGCGTTCATAAGCATTGTAGTTAGTCTCGATGTAGATACCACCCAAAACTGAGCATCAACAGATCCTCAACAATGTTGGGCATTGCATCTTGTATAATCGAAGGACAGTGCGGTGGCTTTATGCATGATTGATGTACTGGCCGCCTTTATGGGTACTATGTTAAGTTTCAATGTCGCAACACCTACAAATGGGCATCAACAGAGCGTCAACAGAACGTCAACAGAGCGTCAACAGAGCGTCAACAGAGCGTCAACAGAGCGTCAACAGAGTATCAACAGAGCGTCAACAAGTTTTCTTATTGCATCTTTTATATGCTGCGGGCTATACTACTACATTTACCCATAATTGAAGTATTGTCTGTAGTTATGGGCAATATGGTTAGAGTCAATGTCGCTGCACCTAAAGTGAGCATCAACATTGCATCAACAGAGAGTCAACAATTTTTGGTGTTGCATCTTGTATCATCCATGGGCTGTGCTACAGTATTTACCCACAATGGAAGTATTGGCCGCCATTAAAGGCAACATGATTAGTTTCGATGTCACTACCACCTAACGCTGAGAGTCAGTTGAGTGTCAACAATCTGTGGTACAGTGCCTGAGGTGATTAGAAAGGGATATATTTGTTGATATGCGTAATCAACAGATTGGTCACCTTTACCTGTAAATGAGTACGTGACATGGTGACTGCCCCATGCTGAATATGAGCATCAACGGAGTGTCAATGATTTTTGACCTAGTCGATAAGGTAATTGCGAAGTGATTTGCTCGCTGTTATCCATAACCAACATATTGGCAGCCTTTAAAGGCACAAAAGCAAGCGACATGGTCACTGCCACATTCTGAAAATGAGTGTCAACCGAGCGTTAACTATTTCTGTTGTTGCATCCCCGGTTATCTAAGTGGCGATTGGTTGCAGCCATCCATCAATCAGGTATTAGTCACCGTTAGCTTCAAAAGCAACAGCTGCACGCTTCGTGCCCCATCCTGAAAATCAGTGTCTACTGTATGTCAACGATTTTTTGTCTTGTACATTGGGTAATCATGGCATTGTGCAGATATATGAGATCATAACCGAACTATTGACTGCCATAGTGCTCCTAAATACAAATCATGAGTGGCAGAATATTGATGTCAAAATAACCGATGTTACAACCTGCAAAGTGATTAAAAAGGTATTTCTGGATGGTAATAAACCGATTTTGATCAAATACAATTATCATTCTGCAAAAGCGAAAGCATTATATAAATCTACAGATGGACCCGCTGGACAACATGCTGACTACCCGCCCAAATTGGACAGATTGGGACATGTCCATCAAACCATATACAAATTGACAGTTCGGGTGTATTGACGACCCTGACCGCATATTTGACGACGCTACTGTGCCAACCCGGACCTGGACCCGAAGTGGCGGTCCGGAACCATTGGTAACACTGGTTACGTTCCAACAAATCGCTGTGAACTCATCCTCTTCCGATAATATAAGCTGTGTGGCAGAGTGCTGTTAGTTTACTGACTACCTTGCAGATGTGTTCTGTCACCAAAAATGGAGTCCAAGCACTAATTGCAGATTTGAATATTGATTACATAATTCTGCTAATGACCTCTAAATGCAAATATGTGACATTATACAGTCAAACAACTATTGGAAGATACCAATCATATGAGTGGAATGAGTGCTGATGGAAGTTACAACTGTCTCATACTTCCTAGTAACAATATGGGGCTGGAATGTGGGATATGGTAAATCTGCGTATATCTATAGCATGAATGATAAGGGTACCAGTCCAACTGCAGGGTTACATTTACTATCCAGATACTACAACACAAGACAAAGCCATTGTACCGGAATCAATACCATGCAAATTGCCCACATTCTTCAGACAACATCACAATACCAAAACAGGCACCAACCTTATTGTATATCATCATTTACTATCAATATAGCTGGGCCAAATAGTGAAAAACAAGTATGAATGAAAACCCAGGCTGGGAGATACCACTATTACAATGGGACAATAGGCACCAGCTCTACACCTAGACAAGAAACCACAAACATGAAAACTGCATTCCTGGACCAAAAAGATAGTAACTTGACAGAATAGCAAGAATAGGAAATAATCTTAATCAGTCTTGGTCACCCAGTAAAGAATCTTCAAGAGGATATGGCTGGTCATAAGGTTTGGGAAATGGGGGGTGATGTTACACTAAACAGAATACCTAGGATACATGACATGGCAGGATCTTACAAAAGATGGAAAATAATAGTTTCAATGCTAAAGCTGAGCTATAAATAGAACAAAAGCAACAGACTCAACTCAATTGACTTTGTTTTCCCTCTTTGAAGAAGCCACATACAAGCAACTTACAACAGATATCCAATTATTCCCAATTCACTACAAAATCAATAGCCCCAACTCTAAGCCAATATAACCATACCGATGACAATGTCAACAGAGCATATTTCATCTGCTTCCACCTTTACTGCTTCCAATGGTGATGGGTTTTCCTCCTGCACTTGGCCAACAAGTAATGCGGAATATTGTTTTAATGTCTCATTCAATTATACCAACATTTGAAAATTATAGCCCCAGTTCTTAAATATTTCCATTGCAATGGAGAAGTTGTGAATGCCACTACTGATGCCCTGGGAGACTCCTGATGTTGCAGAAGAGTATGTTATGAAGTGTGTTGAAGGATACTGACGTGTTTCTTGTCTCTATAAAGTGAACCCAATTGATGAAATTGTGATAGAATCTTACACTTTTACAACTCTGTAATAAACAATGGGATCCTCCTGGTAATGAACAGACTTTTGGGGACATAATAGGAGTCGTTGCCAGGGGAATTGCAAGATACTATTCTCCGTGCTGATAGCTGTGTGAAAATGAATACAAGATCCCAATGTGAATAACTATACAATGAGTACTAAGATTATGGAAACCGCAGTATGAAACACTATATCCTAACATTCAACAACATAAGGTGCTTGATGATGGGCTACACAACCATTGGTAAGTTCACACACCTGGAAGAACTGCTGAGGGTCATCCCGAAGAGTATGAGTGCACAATCGCAACAGAAACTTTCCTTGGATCACATACAATTATTACTGTTCAAATTTGACAAACAGCAAATCAATTCATTACACAAGCGTGTTATCACCAAGGTGTACAACCTCCTCATCTATGGAGATGTACCTACAGCACTGGATATTTGTCTTCATTACATCCCAGTTGTAGTTGTACTTCAATAGATTCCAGTAGTTATAAACCTTCTTGCAATGTCTCATATAGAACTCCTTGCCCAACTACTAGCCACTGTAGAAATTTCCACTCTGAAAGCTAATATACAATCAGCACTGCCAGATACAACGTGATGAAGGCCTTCAAGGAGAAGAACTTCCAGATTAAGGAACATTATGATCCCAGATTCTGGGGCTACCAGACTGCCATGGCATATGCTATCCAACCTGACCATTCATCTTCAGATATACTAATATGGCTTCTACCACCATACACACCCATTGGAGCAGCTTACTACCGATTATAAGGCAAATACTATCAGTATCCGAGGAATTGGTTATGATATTGAATCTGCTGGGCAGTACAAGAACACATCCAAAGTAATTATCTGGATGCTGATACTGATCAGGAGTGTTGTGTATTGTAATGAATATCCAATTCACCACTTAATGGTATAAGAACGAAATACACAGCAGTGATCTGGAGATCAACTGCATGGGTGGGTTTAGACGATCACAGTGTAGACTTTGGAAAAGAATTTGCGATGGCAGCCGGGAGGGGCAGTAGTAACTATCGCTGTCTAATACTGCCCCCGCTGCAGCATATTGCATCATCATGGCTGATTCAGAGACCCAGTGCTCAGGTGACTGTGATCTGTGTCAGAATCACTCATCACCTATCAAAAAAACATAACAAATCCTCTATTAGGTGCAGAACAAAGTATGATAGTGAAGAAGATACCAGTGACGAAATCAGGAGTTTAACCTATACCTATGAAGGCCAAGATCTGGGACATGTGAACAGGTGTGCAGCAGCAGAGAAGAATACTGAAATGCAGGAAAAGAGAGTTGTAAATTCATACCACATCAGCAAAAGTGATTGCTGTCCAGGTGGAATGACTCCGTCGGAGTGGACGCACTCGGTCAGAGCCGTCAGAGACACTCCGGTGAGTGATTACTCTGCACCCGGCGTCAATTGAACACGTTGCGTTCCATATCGCCCTCTGATCGCTGTTTCACCATTTCTTCTTGTTCTGTTGGTCTCCTATTCTAAATGATCACTCTGGCATTGTGGCCAACTGTGACCATACATTGGAATGGGTTCATTGGGTACACGCTTGCATCAAGATTGCAATGCGATGGGTGATGCTGCATAAATCTCTCCTCGCGTTCCTTCTACCTGCGCACAAAATGCAATTCTCTCTCTACTAATTATACAGCATTGCAAGGCGATAGGTGACAATGCAAAAATCTGTCCTCGTGTTTCTTCTACCTGCGCGCAAAATGCAATTCTCTCTTTACTAATTATACACATCATTCCAAGTCACCAGATATATGTGGCTATTGACAATCCATCGCTCGTTCCATCCATCTCCTGTCTTACTAATAGTAGCTATCTCTGGAATGACGTGCGCGCAGTCGACAATATTTCCCACGCTGAAAACTTGCAAAGCAATCGCTGCCGGTGCTTTTCTCACTTGTACAAATTGTGAGATGGGATCCAAGTTACCTGAGTTTTCAGGTATTGTGGTGAGCGCCAGGGCTAACCAATACTCAACGAAAGCTCCATCCTCGTTTAGGAGTTTGATTTTGAATAGTCGTTGCAGTTGCCATGGGAGACGCCCATTCAGCACGCCATAACACCTCCCCAGCGGTTGCTTTACCCATACCCAGTCGTTCCGTCAATCCCCTCCGCGCCAGCTCTGGCTTCCTGTGCATTGACACATCTGAGATAACTGTTCACTATCTAAACCCTCAACTTGAACCTTAATACCGTGGTAAATACACAGCTCCATTGCGTGCAGTTGTTCATCCGATATAAACGTCTTGTTACAACTCTTATCCTTGATAAACTCCCGCGTGCCGCTGGATATTGCCACGCGGTGCATCGCGTCTTGTGTATTGTCGAGTAATACTCCAAAGTCTTAGATCATAGTGTCAGGATGCTTTCCATCATGGCGGTTTTGGGGCCCCATGAATTTGGGCTTTGCATATGACTGGGAGCCCAGGGGGGCAGCCAGATCAGCACCAGAAGGGAGGACTTTGCCAGCGGCAGTGCTGTTCTCCCGATGCTGAGCGAGGGCTTGCAGATTGAGCTCTCTGATTTCAAACAGGAGAATGCGACGCTGGCAGGTGATTACTTGTGGCAGGTAGTTGAGATTGTGATTGGAGGCGTTCCAACCATCCATGAGGTTCGTTTTATGTGCTTGTTCATGTCTCTCGGCAGAATACTGTTGCAATGCTCCGTATTAACGAATCTGTTTGACCAAATGAGACATCAAGTGGATCTTCGGAAAGTTGAAGTCGGCATCCAACTCCTTGGAACCATATATCTGGTGGCGGATATAATCCCGCCAGGCTTTCATTTCGCGCCACTTCTTGGACTGTGTCCAAGTTTCAGCATGTCCTTCCTCGTCTACCTTTCGCTTCTTTACGAGTTCCATTCTGAGGGCATTGGCTTTTGCCTTCGCCTTTGTGCCGGCTCGCCCGAGTAAGAAAACATCTTTGAAGGTGTGAAAACGGTGCAAGGCATCCTCCATGTACCTCAAAGTTGCATCATCGTGACATTGATATCGAGCATACATATAGAATTCTAACAATGCCAGTGTGCACTCAACTGCCCGATTGAATATGGGACGCTGAGCGGGGCTTCCACCTCGTAGCGACTGGGTTACAACTCCAAGTAGGTACTGGCTGATTTCCTTCATCTCCTTCCCATTCCATTGAGAAACTTTCTCATATGTTATTTTTTGGTGTGAGGTCGTGGTAACCAGGCACGGATAACAGATTGCATTGTATGTGTCAAGCCGTTTGTGCATGTTCATGAAGTGGAAAATCCGGTTCTGGAGGTGATCAAGCATGCCGATCTGCATTGTATGGAGGAGGTCAGGCTTCGGTAGGTCGCTCACAATACAGGGAGTATGTCGAAACGGGTTGAATCCTCGGTGTACATGGCCCGACGAGAGTTTGGCATCAATTTCCTTGGTGTTGGCATCGCTGAGCGTTCTATATAGGTTGTGATCCCGCTGGGGGTGTTGCTTGTCAGAAGGGACATAATCTCCAAGTTCGTTCTTTGGGCACTCGCACCAAAAACAGACATGCCGCTCAAGATGTTGTAGCTCGCTATAATCAGGGCAATCTGCAAGCCATGCTGCTAAAAACGGTTTGCAATGCCTGAAGTTGCCATCTGGGCAGAGTACGTTGTAATAGCCGCTCTCGGGGTTGGGATTTTGTTTAAAGGGGAGAGGCTGGAGTACCTGCCAGAGTACTTCGTTCAGCACCTCTCGGTTTGTTTGCCGATGGCCATCCAGCCCCTTCTGAGGAATATTGCGGTTCTTGATTGGAATCGGCAGGAGAGCGACAATTACGACGGTGTGCGTTGAGGGCATCTGGCGGATCTTCGAAGAAAGATTGCAAATTGTAATATATCCAGGCCACTCTTTCTTGTCGCCAGCAAAATTCGAGAGATCTGTTCTGTCAGACATCAAGATCAAGTGAACGAGTATTACCTCCAGTCTGAGCATTGCCTTAACCTCGATTAGCACGTTATTATGCACGAGTATCTCTGATTACCTGTGTCTCCCACCACCAGTCCGCAGTGTGCATTTCAGTATAGAGGCGTTTCGGTGGTGTATTGCGGTTAAAGCAACGCTGAGGGGCATAAATGAGATGCTCGGCGTAGGCTGGCTGCCGCACCAACCATCTCATGCTTTTGATGCTGTCTCGACTCCAGTATTTGACAGGCCGTTGGGGATTGTCATTCCATCTCACATCCTCAAGAGTCTGTATTTCCCACTCCCCGAGAGTCTGATCATCTAGCATGCTTGCCACGAGCTTCTGGATGCCATCCCTCTTTTTGAAGCTTGGAAAACGCAGAGCGCTGTTTACTTACTTCAGCACGTTGTCATAGTACGTCTTCATACCCTTCTTCTTGATCGCACACTGGATATATTTGTACTCTTCACACGTCGCAGGTAGTAGGGATTGTTCTGTAGGTTCGTCCCAAGGCAACCCTGAGCGTCGCGTTCCAATCGCTCAGAAATGTAATCGGTAAGCGTACCACCAGCGCAGGAGTATGTTTCCGTCCGCGGCAGAGCAGGTAGCAGTGGTTGAGACTGAAAGCCTGCGATGTTTTCAAGGTTTCCAAGGTAGGGAAACTCATTCAAGTCTTCGACTGAATCTTTGTAAGCTTTGAATTCATGATGCTGAGTGGGTTCAACACGTCGGGGCGCTCTGCGAACAGTCAGATTCTTTGCAACTTGAAAGTGTTCAGGATGGTGTAATTTGATATGGTTAAGTCGCCAGCTGTCTGAGGTGAAGTTCTTTCGACATGAAAATTCAGGGCAACAGAATGGAGCATTCTCTGGCATTGTCGATGACACGGGAGGAGTGGAGTATTCACTGTAGAATGGGACTAAAGTTGGTACTGGGCCTGAGCAGTCTAGTGTGGGTATAAGCTCACGATACTTAAGAGATTTATTGAGCCTCAACACCATCACGACGGGAGTTGCAAAAACACTGTATGCGCGATGTCCCATAATACTATGAATAAATAAAAAATAAACCCTGCGCAATCCAAAAACCTCACGACGAGTGTAATAATCAATGGCTGAGATAAATAGATTGGAACAAAGGAAACGAACAAGCACACAACCCTAACCCAAACAAACAAAGCACCTCCACGCATGCCTTAATCAGTGCCTGAGTTGAATAGATTACCACAAAGGAAACACACGAGACAAGAACCCGACTCTAACGGAAACGCAGGCCTCATCTGCAACTCGAGGACTGGTTTACTTCTCGCCTACGGAGCCATCCGGGCGCGCCTCAGGAACAGTGACATCAGGGAGAGGGACATTCCAGTGAGGGACATTGGGGGGACTGTCGCCACCTGCCGATTCACCCAGTAGCTGCTGCTCCACATCGACATCCGAGGTGTTTCTGGCTGCCTCAGCTTCTCGCAGAGTGTGCGCTGCTTGGCAAAGTTTCTGTGGCGTCACAAGCCTCAAAACCTGCAGCCCACTGAGAGTATTAGTCTCCGGAGTTCGTGGTAATGGGGGAGGCTCCAGTGTGTGTGGCCGTGGGGCAGGCTCCGGAGGTTGTGGCCAAGGGGTATGCTCGCGCATCTCTTGGCATTGCTCAGGTAGCACAGTTGGCTCATTGTCTACCATGGTATCAGCATCGTCGGCCAATGAATTTACCATCTCTCCCTGGCCAATCGTCCGAGGTTCTTTGCCATCATCCTCATCCTTATCCTCCTCCTCATCCTCATCTTCCTCCTCCACCTCCTCCTCATCTTCCTTCTCTTCATCTTCCTCCTCTTCATTTTCCTCCTCATCATCATCACCATCCTTTTCGATATCCACATCGCCGTTTAAATCAACGCTGCCCGGTGTGTCCACATCATCCTCCATGCGCATCTCCACATCAGAATCATGTTCTGAGTCACATTTGCCGTGCGACTTCTTGGTAGAGGCGGTATCATCATCTGAAGAAATTCCTACGGTGGCCAATGCTTCCGGCTCTAAATATACCCGCTCGAATTCACCCTCCATGTCCGAGTCTGCCTCATACCTTTCCTTCTGCAACTGAAAATCAACAGCACGGGAGATATCATCTCCCCCTGGGGTTTGTTTAACAATACCTTTCCCTTTACGATTTCCCTTCCCCTTCCCCTTCCCCTTCCCTTTCCCCTTCCCATCCTATGTTCCTTTCCCTTTCCTGGTCCCTTTCGCACTTCCCTGCTTGACCTCCTCACCCTCGCCATTGTCATTGTCATTGCCATCGCCAGGACGGCGTCTTCCACTGCTCGGCACTCTGGGATCCACCCAGTTCTTATCTTCATCATCCTCATCGATTATCTCATCCCAATTCAGTGGTCTAACAGCCAGGACGTCTCCTGGCTTGTACAGCTGGCAGCTTGGTGGCTCAATCCTTGCCCTGATATCATCGCTACCATACCAAGAGAAATGCTCGCCGGTGCTTTTAACCTTTCCCGAGCTGGTTATCTGCGGATTGGCGCAATCGATTTGATCCCCGAAGGCACAGGGGTTGTCCCACCTCCAATTGTTCATTTGATCATGGGTTTTGTGAAACATTTGCCCCATACATGAGTGGAACGCTGCCCACCACTCCCGAATAGGTGAACTCCTGCTCCTGCGGTGAGGCTACATCAGCTGGAATTGAGAAAAGTGGCGAGTCGTGACTGGATCAAGAAAGATTCTATCATAAAACATGTCCCAGGCCCTCTCATCCTGGACGCCACAAACGTTGTATATCCGAATGAGTCCACGGATGCGTTCCAGGAAGAATCCCTTCATACGGTCCCGATTCAAAGACAGGTGTCGATTTCTAACCAATATCGGTATTTTTGCCCTAGCAGTTGCCTTCCACATTCTTTTGCGGCTGCTCTTTGGTGCCATTACTGCGAGTTGAAAATGAATCTACATCTGAGGCGTTAGCATTATGATACAGTTGAATGTAGCGGAGGAAAGCCCAGAGTGAACATACAAAGTTGTGTCAGTCATCGGGTGTGTTTTGGAATGAGAGGCGTTGTTTTGTGCGAGTCACGTGATGTCGAGATAGTTCACGATGCTGGCGGTGTGTTGAATTGCTGGCGGTGTGTTTACTACGGAAGGAAAAGAGAATCGAGGTGTAGGCGGGAAGAAGGGATATATATACTCGAGTTCCTGGGATTCGGTAGATATCCTGCATTGTTTTAGTTAATGAACACAAAACGGCCCGGCCTTCATCTTGCACAACCACCAGGCACCTCATGACTGAAGAGCCTCGAGAGGAGAATTAGTACACACAGTGAGGACAGTTTGCGATGCTGGGCATTGCTTTGGCATCTGATACCACTTATACCGCTCAGACCTGGTGCATCTCGGAGCAAACCATGTAGTTCTCAAGTTATCCTAACTGTACAACTATCCAACATGGCTACCAACGCCTACCAGTGGAAAAAGCACACGCAACTGATGTCATAGAATAGAGAATATGCCATTGTTCGGTTTGCGATGCTTTTAGCTCTGCCAAGGGGTGATTTCCACCGGGAAGCTGAAGCTATACACAATCGATGGTTTGTTGTATTGTGCCAAGAATGAGTGCAATATGATGATGATGGCGCCAAGATGGCATTAACACCCTCCAAGCAGTGCAAATGGACCTTCAGATGTTGCTGTAACAGTGAATATCAATTCTCAGTTTAATCTGAGTTTAATCTGATGGCAGTTAACTCGATAATTGAATGCTTTTGAAGGGATCTTGTCCCCGAGTATTTTCAGGGTTTAGTGTCCAGCGCGGTCTACACTGCGCCTCCCTTTTTTGTCAAATCCGTCCATGGTCGCCCAAAGAAGAGTCTACCTTGCCTGCCGTTGCATATGCATCTAGAGGATAGTATTCCTACATTCTTCACGTCGAACATCTATATCGGAATATGCCTTCCCTGAGCCCTCACCCTGACACGACTCAGGTTCTGCGAAATGTTCAAAGTCTTGCTAATCATCCAAATCAACAAAAGCATGGGCCTTCGGGGAGTTCTCAACTTCCGTCCGCTGAGAGATGCGTTTCCGTACTGCCTGGCGAGAGGGATTCCTCTCAAGGAGGGAGTTCCGTACCCACTACAATCCAAGGTCAGAACTCCACACCCTTGTCTTCGCTGAACAATTCTCGCGTTGCAGATAGCACTTAACGCGTGACTTCCACCCCATCAGCTACACAGCGACGGTCAATAATTACTCCAACCACCACGCCGGTTACAAGCAGTCGTAACACATCAGCTTCCAGCGGAACTGTACAGCTAGACTCAAAGCGTCGCGTTGTATCCAGCCCTGCATTTGGCATTGCTAGCACTCCCACTCCTCTCAGCAGTCTTGAAAATCTTCCTACCCGCATCCCGAATCCAGACGCCCGTGCAATCATTACAAATCCACTGTGAACGCGAGCTACCAAAAAGAATCAGAGAAAGAGGCAGTGGCAATTGCAACCACAAGAGGTGTCTACACCTCGATCAATTGTCTCCGGCAGTCGCAACATCCATCAAGTTGGTCACTCGGACATGACGCATCTTGTATTTGCAACGGGCAGACTCCTGCAGCTCTACATGTGGAACAGACGGCATTTATGAGTGCAAGCCACTTGGAGATGGTAAGTTATGTAACGTGACGTGTTGCGAAAGCATTAACTGAAGCCCTGTTAGACCGAGTCTTTGTAGAGTACGTCATCACGTGGCTTTGGGTTAGGGCTGGCAGCCACTATATAGGCTACGTGTCATCTTAGACTTAGACTCAATCAATCAATCGTCTCGACAGGTTCGTCACAACAAGCCCCACCCTGGCAGATAATAGAGACGTACTGGAACACCGCTATGCAGCAAAACAACATTTGGTCCATAGCATTCGAGGCACGCACAAAGGAGATCTTGAAAGATGTATGCTGAATCAACGGCCCACAGTGGATAATACACGCTGAAACCAGTACGAGGTTTGCGCACAAGTCGATAAGGTTACATCCCATTTTATTCAATCAGCAATGGACAACATTGCAGAGCTTTATGATCTCCACCGCTTTGAATCCGCTGCAGAGTGTTTGGAATTCATTGCTTCCCTTCTGGCAGACAATAAAAATCTTTTTCTCGTAGCAGAGCATATGGAAGGTGGTGTACGCAGTCCAAATCCAATGCAGAGAGAGTCGAAAGCTGATAACAAATGGCTAGTGTCCACCTTACTTCCTGGCGGATGCAATCCCACGGTTTATTTACATCAAATTTTATCATCGGGCGAATAACCGCGGTAAGTATGCTGATGGATTTTATAATTCCATGACTAATGACAAGGACGGTCATATACCCTCACCACTGATCATGTTTACATGCCCTGCGTTGCGCCATGCTCCCCTGGAGTGGCAAAAGAACAAAGGTGTTCATCTGAAACCTTCCTAGTCAAAGCTGAAAGCGGACAGACCTGATCGCTCGAACTACTTCAACCACAAGAATGATGGGTGTAAGATCGCATCCTGCTGCGCTGTAATGGGTTGCAAGTTGTTAACCCCACCTGGCATTGCAGACACATATACGTTCTTGATGAATACCTGGAACACACTACCGGAGAGCTACCAACAGAGGGTGCATAACAACCCTCTTGCTACAGTCAAGCGTCAGAGCCAACAGGCGGAGATCCCAACGCCTGCCGTGGTGATTAGGGTGGAAGCAGCGCGTGTTGACAATGCTATTCTTCTTCATTATTTAGCCTCCGAAGTGGGGCTTGAGGAGCCTGAGATTGGAAGCACTGACCCAAACATCCCGATAGACAACAATTGCACAGATGACGAACTTCATTTCGGGATGCCAGGGGTCCGCGGGGATTATGAAGATGAAGGTGATGAAAGGGATGATCGCGATGACATCCGCAGTGCCAGCCGGCAACAACACCCCGCAACAGAACTCGAGAGGTTTGACCTGGGAACCATTGATGTCGACAGGTATGAGGGCCAGCATGGCGACGATGCGGGTGCGGATGAGGAGGAAGAAGCATCGCAAGCCAATGATGGATCAACACAGAATGTGGAGGACTGAGGGCATAGTACTAGAGAGTGTGAAGATTGGACTGTATATTTCAGACCTGGAAAAATAGGATAATGGCGAACCAAATGCAACGGCAAGCGAGGTATCCGAAGTGAAGACTGTATTGCAATGTGTGACAAAATCTCAAAGCTAAACATATATGGGGTAAGTGCAGCATCCGATATATAGCAATCGTGGAGAGGTAGAATGTGCCTATCGGCCGAAGCAAGACATAAACATCGGCAGGTGCTGTGTGAACGGCTACAGCATAACTGCAGCCCCTGCGCAGAGTGTAACACACGTGTCGTTCTGATGGCACTTATACCAGGTGGACAGTAATGGAGGTGAGTAGGCAACGCGACCTGTCTCGTGGGCGACGGGAAGAATGTTATTCTCTGTCAGACGGTACGAGGTTCCGTCAGAGCCATCAGAGCCGTCCGGAACACCCGGGTGTTTCATACAGAAATCAGGGTTATTGCTGATGCAGGAAGAGACCGAAACAATAAGTGCCATTTTGTGCATGGGAATGGAAAAAGCCTTCTGTGATGAGAGGTGGAAAAGCACTGATGAGGTGACCAAGGGTGACAATAAACAGTCATGAAAGGAGGAGAAAGTGCTGGAGGTTTGAATAAGTGTAGTATCCAGCAAAATTAATCTCTGAGGTAAGTGTTGGTATTTAGTAAGCAACTGGGAAAGGAAGACTTTATTGAAACCACACTATGAAAGTCACTATAAATATGACATGCCAAAAGACAGAACACAGCTGCAATCAAAGTTTGAATGTTAATGAATTTGCTATCTGCCAACTCACTGGAATAATCTTGGCCAGTATGGAGAAAAAATCCTATGTATGGACATTTCAACTACTACCAACTTTAGCTAAGTCAATTTATATTGAATAGAACAACTGGGAGTTGTCATAGCAGAATCCCAGCATTGTGAAAGCCAAATTTTGAGTCACCTGATGTAGTGGCCTTCAGCTGAACCTAACAGCACTGACCACAAATTGGTAGAAATACAGGTTATTCAGTGGTAACCTGTGGGCCACCTGGTAATGCTGAAGACAAGTCAAGAATCATCTTGAATTCCTGCAGATCTGCTGGGAAAATTCAAATTCTTTACAAATGGTGTTGATGCAGCTGGACATAGTTGTCAGTACCAATTGTTAAACAATTTTGAAATGAAGGTATTCTGATTTACTTCATATGTTTGTATGTCTGTATCGGTATATCTATAAAGGCATCTATTAACATACAGTCTATATATGTAATTGCTATGAGCTGTACTTGAATAACATCAGAGGTAAATAATTGAATGGTGATTGAGTGACTGTACATGTATGCAAGAAAGCCATTGTCAATCAGATAGGACGATGCGATATCACAACGTATCTGTGTGGAATAAATGATTTAACTAACTGTATTGATATGATATAAGCATTTTCCAATATCCTAACTGATAACCCAGCCATTGTGAGCTGCGGATCAGATACATCCAGCTGATATTCGATACATCCTGAAAGCCTGATTGGACTATCATGTGCTCTTAAGCCTGGTGATTGTAGTTTCAGCTGCTTCACAATCCTTCTGAATCAGCAGAACAGAACAAAACAATATTTGAAAGAGTGCGGAGTTGTTTTCAGAATGCATCCTAATTATGCCTTGAGGGTGGTATAAATGTATAGCTGCTGCGATTACAACACTTGACTTGATGAAAACTCCATTACACATCAAACTTGAAGCCAAGCCCTGTGGCAGAGATCGTATGCAATATGCATAGTGAAGAGTATAATTGGCTAAACAGTCTTACAGCTACAGACCTATATCTGACATTCAACCTAATCTATAGTCCTGTATGAATTTTTCTTCACAGGACAATGTGCATACAACATACCATTGATGCTACATAATGCAGTAATGTCCAGCACCAACAGTCACCATGTAACAGCTACTTTAACTTGTGTAGTAGACATCTTCTGAGTGTGTTTGACATACTACATATTCCCGCCAATACTCTGAGTCTAACTGTGTCAATTCTTGTACCTTGTTGAACTCCCCACCATATATTCATTAGTTTGAAAATGTAATACCAATTGTTGAACTTTGCTCTACCTCATAGAACAGATTGGGATAATATGTCCAACTGGCAGGCAATTCTGCAATTGGGGGATCTGATTTGGTAGCGTCCATTTGAATCACAGTATATAGAAAGAAGGAATTTATCTTGGGAAGGTGTAATTGAGGCAATTTGTACCACTTTGTATATACTGAATGCAGATGTTATGAGTTTCAGACATAATCCCATTAATGGCATTGGTATATCAACGCTTGGCATTATATTCCAGATATGTCGTGGATGCTAGATTGTACAATGGCCAATGGCAATCCAACAGCCCATTGTGGGGATGAATCAATAAGCAGCCTATAAGTGTATTCTGATTCTATCGAAGAATCAATCCAGAACCATCATTTCCCAGATATGTTTAACTGGCATAGGAATAGCTAGACACAGTGGCCATTTGGGAATTATATGATTCGTTTCAGAGTGAGACTAATCTGATGTTGCTGTATGTTAGACAGACTGTGAAGTCTCTTAAATTATGTACTGAATGTGAAATTGGGTTAACAATAGGCTTGCACAGACATGGCTTGAGACAAAAATGAGTGGCTATATGTATACTTTGCTGTTTATTGGTAGCAGACAGCAGGTTGACAAAGCTTCTAGAGTCAACATTGTACCAGCCATGTAGTGCATGGTAGGACAGTGTTTCTGAAATATAGTTTACACTAGAACACTTGTCATTATGGCTGAAATTCTGTCCAATGTGATAGATATTATTCTGATATTGATATCCCTCTCTGATATTGCTGATATTATGCCATTAAGATGTATCTATGGTTATAGTGACATAGAACCCATTTGCTGAATTGACTTACCTATCTGGATCTCCAGATGAATTTTTGGACATCGGATATATCATATGCATTGTGATTTCTGTCCAGAGCTCCTGAATACCAATTTTCTCTGATGAAGCTTTAAATCTGATCATAGTAATAGATAGTATTATACTGAACCACTTCTGCTCTTTTATAGTAAACCGATGAAGCTCTCTCTCCAGCTGGTTAGTGACATGTTGTTCTCTGAGGTATCCTCCAGATGACAGCCTGAGTCTGAGCAATAAATAGCGTGATCTCACTCTGCACAGATTTGTCTGAGGTTGTATTTGCAGCGCTATAAATCTTAACATCAGCTGAAGATTTGATTTCGGCAAGGAATTTGGTGACAATATCTCTGGGAATAGTTACTGTAGTTCTAACTTGCTACATTAGTTGTGAGTCATAATATTGGAATCATATATTGACCAGCATGTGTTAAACAAGTGTCCCCTGTTGGATTTCAAGCTCAAATTGCTCCATTGCCTTCTGACAATCAGCATCTAACAATCTAGTTGTAGCTAGATGCGCTTTATCCAGGTGCACCAGAAATTGGATACATTGGATTGTACCAACCTTGCTGTCCTGGTACATAAGAGCCTCCATTGCAGCATGATTCTGATGAATCTTTTGGTTCTGTAACTGATGCAACTCCCTGGCTGACAGTTGATCTACTTTGGCCTTTGCAGACATTCAGACTTTCTGTATCCGCAATATACTCTTCTTGAACTAATGTTACTTGGGTGCATTATCTGGTACTTTGAGGGATTGATTGGAGTGATTTTGATATCATTCAAGTAGAGAGAATTTGCAGAATTCTTGAACTGCTCTAATTACTATTACCGTAGTACCAGTTTCGGCAGTACTGTTGATATCATGCTGTGAGCAGACCAGAATTGGAGTCCACTTGACAGCTGGTGTGATCATTCCACAGATATCACTTTATTACCAGGTTCCACATCTGAGTCAATTGAAAGGATGAAAGATGCCTTGGAGGCCAGAATATTGTGGTAGCTATGACAATCAATTGGAAACTTAATTATTCACATATTGAGCTTTCAGGTATATGAGTAGCTTGTTTTTTGAGTTCTTAACTAATTCCAGGAGCAGCTGATGGAAATCATCAGAGTACCAGAGCTGGTATATAATAAAGAAAGCATTTCCCCAGAACTGGTGTTAGAGTGGATGGACACCCATTAGGTGCTGAGATACAATCTCACTATCCTTTCGCAGAGCTGAGTAAATATGCTGATGTCTGAAGCTGTTGATTGGTTGAAAAATGGAGTGTCCGATTGGGGAATCTGTAAGAATTTCACACATTGGGCAAAGGCCAAATGTGACTGCAGTAACAATAACAGGTACAGAATAATACCCGATGCAGCGGCCCAACAGCGTGCAACAATATTGCTGTGATTCATTGGTAAAATCCCATTTTGACAGAGGAGGCGCAATGTCAATTTACATAAGTTGAGACTGCACTATTCAAATCACTTTGTACCTTCATTCCACAATGTATCATGTCTTTTTCAGGTGGCACAGAATCAGCAAAGACAGTATATTGGTGCACTGTTTGAGTATATGGTAAATATCATTTTTAATATTACAAATTGTGAGACACAGTGGCCAGACATAGTGATTACCAGAACATTTGGCCAGGTGATACTTATTGGATGCAACAATGAATGGCACAGTGGTCTCTTCTACAAGAAGTTCATTCCATGTATTTCATTACCACTCACTGGTGTTCATCTTTCTGTAGATTTCAAGACCGTCATAGTCAGCAGGCCATCCCAGTTTAAAATTATAAATTGTCAGCAATAGGAGATATACTAAGTGGAACTGGATACATCTAAAACTATCCCTGTAGTTTAATGCTGGAAAGATATGTGAATAATCATCAATTCTTGTTTCATCAGCTAGCATAAAATGGTATTTTAAAGGAGCTAGTGCAGTTCATCGGCTGATTGGAGTGATTTAATATTGAAGTTATCCAGTCCATACAGCAGAGGTTTTTCTATCCATACTGATATTGTATTACTATACAATTGAATCTACTGAAAGTAATGTGTGGACCAAAATAGACACAATGGATTCCATTGTTGTAAGTACTTTTAATGCCTGTTGTACAATCCTATTGCTCTGCCATGCACTTTCCACCCAGCGTTTACACACAAATTACCACCCCATTAGCATGTGTCGTAACTTAATCAGGGAGGGGTGCTTCTGCTACACTCCATATTGGTTAATTATGGTTTGACAGCATATGAATTGCGCTTCAGGTGCAGCTACTGTTTTCCAGCCTTGATGACTCAGGGCAATTCCAATCTGCAGGTAGTAGTATCAAGTTGGAATACACCACTTCAGTGTTTGATAACAGTACATATTGTTGATCATTAGTATTAAGTTGGTTGTCATCAAATAATGTTGTTTTGCAGACACAGTATTTAATATGCTTGCAGCAAGTATAGACAATATTTGAAAAATGCTTGGTTTTCTGATAAATCACACTGATTCTTCAGAGGATTTAGTGTGGTACAGGAGTCTAATCTGAGGATGATTTGTTAAACAGTGCACCTACATGGGTAAGTGTATCACTTTCATACCCACATCAAACTCCACTAATTATAGTGGAAGAGCAAATAAAAGTGACCATATAATTAGTTTTCCTCATAAATTGGGATATAATCTTTCTAATTCTGCACTACAATTGTGTACAACATCTGTTCAAAATAACTAGCACAGAAGAGAAGATATCTTCCATTATTACTGTGATTAACTTTGAATACTATTTATTGGGCACTGCAATAATCAGCACTATACACCATATAATATACTCCATTTTTGAGGCAAAGTGCTGTCTGTCTCTCATTTCAAGCCTCAAGCAGCAATGTTTGAGGTCAGATCATCTTTATTGGATTAATAAGTTAGTGTCCTAGCTATCAATATATGGGCTCAAAAAGCATCAAGCTTTGATTAGCTTGTTCGATGTTGTCTTGGGTAGTGATTTCTGCCACTATGTTCATTTTAAGAAGTCGATCAAGTTTACACAAGCACCCAATTGGAAGCATTCACCATTGCTGGTTAACCACCCAGGCCTTCTGTTGGATATAGTTGCTGGTCATACCACTACATTTTGTGTGAAAAATCCCTACATCCGCAAAAGTCCAAATCTGCTATAGGCTACACTACACACACACTTGCACACAACCACACATGTACACAAGGACTCAGGCAGACAAGCAGACATGTACACATGTACACAGGCATACAGACACATATGCACACACCCATACACATATACAGGCACACACACATACAGGCACACAGGCACCCAGACATACATGTACAAATGCACACCTGCAAATACATACAAAGACTTAAACACAGATTATATCAAGCATTCCGTGGACCACTACGTGACACATGGCCAACTGTCATCTATATTAGAGCACTAGAGATGTGCTTGTAGGCCTATGGAACTACATACTGCTGCCGGCTACAGTTGGACTTATTCCTGTCTGTACTGCCTGCAGTGTTCAATGTTATACAGATACTGTCTACACTATCACAGCAAGTTTACATGATAGTCCACTGGCAAGTATAAGCCTGATCCAGAGTCTAATTCTGAGCCTGCTTTATAAGCTGCATAGTAGCCTGCTTGAGAGAGCCACATTTAGGAGAGTCGCACTCCAAAAGAAGTACAGTTTTCCATGAGAGGCTTTTGGCAGATGGCATACTCTGAGTTTGTGGAAGGTTTGCCTAATAGAAGGCTCTAAGTCTGTGGAAGCTTTTGCTAATAGGAGGTTCCCAGTCTGTGGGAGCTTTGATGCTAATGTTGATGTAGCCAACCTACTTGTCTAGGGGCATCTTGAACAATAATCACCATCACCGAGGCCATCACCATTGCCATGTCCAATCTCCTCATTATCCCTTTCGGCCCTGGCCCGGATGCGCACACACACTTCCACAACCAGTTTCAGTATTTTTAGATTTTATTCATACTGCATTCACTCTAATGAAGGTACGATACAGTCTGATGACACCACCTCTGCCCAGCAGGTGAGCCAGCTGGATGGCGGAGCTCCCACATACTACTCATCATCCGCTATGAACCCAGGGAAAATGAAAAGCAAATGATTGAACAGAACAAAAGACATCAACAAAAAGAGTGACCACCACAGATCCAAACACCCTTACCAGTGTCCGCGCTCCTCCATTCTGTAATCCTCCTGTCCATACTCCTCTGCTTACTTTGGTGGGAACTTCATGACATCGATGGTAGCCAGGAAGTCCATTCCTGCTTGGTCACAGTTATTCATGGAAAACAGCTCAGAAATCTGCACATGTTAGCATCTGCCTGCTTTCCATCCTGCATCCATCCCCACTGCCTTCCAAAGCGCTTACTGCTGGGCATTCCACCAGCTGCAGTGGTGGAAGAGATGCTTCTGCATCTAATGTGTTCTGCCTACGCACAAGCAGGACATGTCATCCACATCAGCAACAACCCTAGTATCTGTCAGCAACAACCGTAGCTTCCATCAGTAATACCTGTGTGTTCCGGACAGCTCTGACAGCTCTGATGGAATCTCGTACCATCTGACAGAGATTTACACACTTCCAGTCGCCCTGGCGACAGGTCGCATTGCATATGTTCATCCTTTACTTTGCGCCCGGAATGTGGTGATGTCTACGCACCTTCAGAATGACACATGTGTTACACTCTTCGCACGGGCTGCAGTTATGCTGTAGCCGCTTACACAACCCCTGGGAATGATTGTGCCTTTCACCGGCCAAGTGCCACATTTTACCTCTCTGCTATTGCTATATATCGGATACTGCACTCTCCCCATATATGTTTAGCTTTGAGATGTTGTCACTTATTACTATACAGTCGTCGCTTTGAATACATCGCTTGCCATTGCAATTGCTTTGGCATTATTGTATTTTACACATCTGAAATATACTGTCCAATCTTCACACTCTCTAGTACTATGCCCTCAGTCCTCCACATTCTGCGTTGATCAATCATTGGCTTCCAATGCTTCTTCCTCCTTATCTGCACCCGCATAATCGCCATTCTCACCCTCATACCAGTCGAAATTACTGGTTCCCAGGTCAAACATACTATGCCATCAGTCCTCCACATTATGGGTAGATCCATCATCGGCTTCAGATGCTTCTTCCTCATCATGGGCATCTGCGTCATTGCCATCCTCGGTCTCATATCCGTCGACATCCCTGGTATGCAGGTCAAACATCTAGAGTTCCGTCGAGGCACGTAGTTGCAAGCTGTCAGTGGGGATGGCATCGGAATCGTCGTTTTTGTCACCATCATCATCGTATTCCCCGCTGCCCCCTGGTTTCCCGAAATGTAGTTCGTCATCCATGCAATTGTTGTCTATCGGGATGTTTTGATCAGTGCTTCCGATCTCAGGCTCCCCAAGCACCACTTTGGAGGTCAAATAGTCATGAAGAATAACATTGTCAACACGTGCTACTTCCACACTGATGACCACAGCAGGCATTGGGTTCTTTGCCTGTTGGGTCTGACGCTTGACTGTAGCAAGAGTGTTTTTATACACCCTATGTTGGTAGCTCTCTGGTAGTGTCTTCCAGGTATTCATTAAGAATGGATACGTATCTGCAACAACAGGCGAGGTTAGCAACATGCAATCTGTTCCAGTGCAGCAGGATGTGTTCTTACCACCATCATTGTAGTAGTTGAAGTAGTTTGAGCGATCAGGTCTGTCTAGTATTAGCAACAGTTCTGGACCGTCACTTCAGGTGGGGGTCGGGGTCGGAACCAAACTGTTGACAAATTGGCGGTCTGGCTTGTCAATACAACCAAACCATCAATTTGTGCACAGTTCGATGGAAATCTCCGAATGCATCTGAATTGGGCGGGTTGTAAGCGGGTCCATCTGTAGATTTATATAATGTACTTGCTTTTGCAGTTGGATAATAGTATAATATATATTTTTAAAATTAGGTATTTGACAGCCAATAATCTATTTTTGCATGTTTTGCAGTCTGCAATATTGATTATTATGGAATCTGTGTTTCTCCTGTTGTACATTGTATTATTGGCTATAAAGGCAGTCAATAGTTCCGTTATGAGCTCATTTATCCGCCCAAAGCCTAGATTACGCAATATGCAAGACCAAATATTGTTGACGCTCAATTGATGCTCAGTTTCATGATGGGGTGATGTATGTGTCATACACTGTTTCAAATGAAAAGGCTGCCACGACATCATATATGAATTATTGCCACATTGCGACACCTAGATTAGTAAAGATGCAAGACCAAAAATCATTGACACTCCATCGATGCTCATTTTCAGGATGGGGCAGGAAGAATGCCGCAATTGCTATTGCCTCTAAAGGCGGTCAATATCTCATTTATGTATGTTTGCAACCAATTGCGAGTTAGATTACCCAAGCTGCAAGACGAAATATCGTTAACGCTCCATTGATGCTCATTTTCAGGATGGGGCAGAGAGTGTGTCACTTTTCTTTTTGGCTTTAAAGGCGACCACAATCTCATTTTTGGATGTTTGCAAGCAATCGCCTATTAGATTACCAAGATCCAATACCAGACAGCGTTGACACTACATTGACGCTTCTTTTCTGGATGGGGCTGGGAGCGTGTCGCTATTACTTTTGACTTGGAAGGCAGCCAATACATCGTTTATGAATGGGTGCAACCAATCGCCACTCGGGTTACACAAGATGCACAGCCAAAAATCGTTGACGCTCCATTGACGCTCATTTTCAGAATGGGACAATCACCGTGTCGTTTACTCTGTTGCCAAGAAAGGCTGCCAGTACGTTGGTTATGGATGGCAGCAACCAGGTCACTTTTGAAATACCGTACTTACAAGACGAAAAATTGTTGATGCTCGATCGACGCTAATTTTCAGGATGAGGCAGGATGGGTGTTGCTATTGTTTTTCACTCGAAAGGCAGCCAGTGCCTTGTGTATGAACAGCTGTAACCTGTCACCACTTCGGTTATCCAAGATCCACAGCAAAAAATTGTTGACCCTCTATTGACCCTGATTTTAAGAATGGGGCAGTAATGTTGTCATTGACTCTTTGGGCAAGAAAGGCTGCTAGTATGTTGGTTATGGATAGCACCGAGCAAGTCACATTTCACTTGGCATACTTACAAGACTAAATATCGTTAACGCTCCATTGACGCTCATTTTAATGTACTCTCTAGTCAAGATCTGCTGCCATTAATAACTGCATTCATAATTATTTGAACTTAGTAGTTGCTTTTCAGTCTGATTGGGACTTAGCTCTAAGGTAAAGCTGAGCCAAGTAATATTCTAGCACTGGTCACTCTCATCCTGTTAAAATTTATATATCTTGCCAAATAATGCATATTGTCTGCTATACCTTTGTTTATTAACCAATATTCTCAAGCAACTACTCAATATTCTCCCATCATATATCTCTAGATGAAATTCTCCATCAAACTACATTCAGAACTTGGTCATAGTACATTGACGCGTTCTGTCCTACGTGGTCTTGATCCTTTTATTCGTCCCCGTTTCGATTATATTGACCATCAACAAGACGTTTTCAGCCTTCTTCTTTGACAGTCGTATAGGCCGAATCGATCCCGGAACATTCGGTGTAGCACTTCCATGCCAATGCTCCGGCGTTTCTCAAATCTCACTGCCGTTGGTCAGTTCTATATCTGATTCATTAACTGCCTCCCAGTGTTCGTTGCTGACGTTTGGATTATCCAAGTCCCCATTCTAGTGAAGCCAATTTTCAGTGACTGAAATGTTTTCAGGTAAACTATCATCATCACATTCGGCTTGATGGTGGTTGAGTTATTTGATTCGGCGGACATCTAATGGTTGAGTTCATTCTCCTGCGAGGTCCTTTGGAGACACAGCTGGTGGCACAGGTGATCATTCCGACACTTTGAATGTAGCCGCACCATCATGTTGAATGTTTGACAAGGATGCTTTGACAATCTCTTCAGTATCTGAAATGTATCCTACAGCTGTCATCAGCTTGTTTTGAGTACGAGATTCGTTCTGTGTAAGACATAGGTTTTGACTACTCTGCTACATTTCCAAAATGTCGTGGACCTTAGCCATTCGGGGCACCTTCCTTTGCTCCACCTCTCTCTTCATCACCATGTCATGTTTAGTACTGGTTGTATCCGATCGTGGGTTATCGCCAGGCAGCGATCCGTTATTGCCTCGAGTGATTTGCCTTGCTCGAAACATTTCGTGAAGAGTCTTGCTTGTGGTTGTTGACTGTCTCCACCCCATCACTTCTCACCGAAGGGAAAATCGCCCTTCACTTCGACACAATGTGGTATGATAGACAATATGCCATATGCCACATTGAAGAGATTGGCATACATTGAGTGCGTTTCTTCTTGCTGGCATCGCCAGACCGTGATATCCGCTAACAACAATGTACTACTAATCTCCATTGGGCTGCAGTGGTAATTATTAAGATTCGGATCAATATGCCCCCAGTTGTGTGGTACTTCAGGCGGTGAATTGACATTTAGCCTTGTGGCAGTCAATCAGCATGCTGCACAATCGCTTTGTCCAGGTTTTGTTTCAGCCACATTTTTAGGCATTAAGTATTCTTCATCATTGCTGGACAAATCATATGGATCATATAAAGCTTGAACAGATTTAGAGACCATTGCGGAGGAGACAAGATTGTTGTGCAGTACACTTTCGGGTTTAGTGACCGGCAAACATTTATGTATAATACAGTGTTCGTTTTTCCCATACTTTATAAAGGTCTTCTGGTAATGGGTAGTATAAGAAGTCTCATCTTCAGGATTAATATCCATTCCCTTGTCCCACTTCCTACACGATTGCAACTTCCGGAAAGGATAACGGATATGTGCTGAAATCAGCAGCATACCAGTTGTAGGAGTCACTTCATCATAATATTTGGACAGCTTCTGCCACACAAACGTCACAATACAGTATAAGTCTTCCTTCCATTGAGTCTTCCTGTTGGCCAAAGCTCACATCACGCCATCCATATGATTGAACATGTCATTGTAGACAGTGATGACATGATTCAGAGAAAGGTATGCCTTTTTGTCATCCAGAGAGTCCAGTACCGGAATGGCTGTAAAACATCCCAGACATACTTGGCAATGGTCCATTCATCCTGAGTTGTAAAGAGTGGCCTGTAATAGCTCCATTTTGGATTCTTAAGCCGCTTGCATGTGAATTCTCGTAATCACAAGGCTTGTTCAAGCAACTCCAGGGTCCAATTCCACTGAGTCTTGACATCCTTAATTGTTGGGCATGCGATTCGTATGTTGGCTTTTTGACAATCGAGGAGCTTGTTTGACGACCAGGTGTCAGCATAATCAATACAGCAAGTGTTCTCTGCTGTATGAAGGTCAGTTTCAGAACTTTCAAAATATCTTGAAATAGATACTTTCTCAATTATCTTTGCTAAACCTGGTCTCATGGCAGACAGTTTGTTGATTCTAGCATTGCCGTCTTTTCGCAGTCTTTGACTCTTCCCAATGTCTGTGCTTGCAGTCTCTCCAAATTGATAATCACGCTCATGGGCTTCCCAAGACTCAGTGCGGCCTCTTACACCCAGACTGGTCATGAATCCATTCAAATCATGCTGGATGACGTCCGCGATGCATGGTATGTGGTTTCACAATGCGGCCTACTCGATTCCGGAGGCCTCAAGGGTAGATTGTAATTCATGAGTCATCGAGCAATTTGAGGACGCATTATGGGTTGTAATTCCAAGTAAACCGCCTTGAGTCAGCTTGGAACGATCAAGAACTTCCTTCAAATGTCTGGCTAGGCGTGCTCCAATATGTTGACCCCTGACCTGTAATCCTTAATGAGCTTTCGGAATAGGAATAGAATGGGCTATCAACCTCATCAAATGCCAGTTGTGCTTCTCGCAAAGCCCAATTTTGATACATGTAATTGGAAATGATGGATGATATTGCTAATTTGTTCATCGATGTCCATTCATCTAAAGCTAAAGTAACTTCATTTCTTCATGGCAATTGCTTCTTAATTGAATGCACTGTCACTGTATATTCCCTCCGGCAAATGTTGTTTATTGTGCAGGCTGACGGTAACACCAACTTGCTTTGTAATGCAATGTATGAACATCGTAGTTCAAAGTTCAATATCACGTTCCTTTGAATATGAGCCGAAACACATCCAACCATCAGGTAGCGAATTCTGATTTCTTGGTGAAATCTGGCAGTTTGAAAGTCCTTTGCTGCCAGTTTAGAGCGTTTTGTCTGTCAATTCAGTAAGTATACTTAAATCCAAAATGTTAAATATGAATTTCCTTTGCAAACTTACAATCAGAATACCTCGACATCCCTGCCTCTTGAGTATGGCCAAAGCTGTTTCATCAACCATTGAACTAGTCGATTCGGTTACTTCTGACTCTATTAATTTGTTTAACTTTGCGATATGTGCTTATGCCAGCAAGTGTTTGCCCAATGAGCTGGTCCCATATTCTGATCGATGGTAAAGAACATGATGACAAACAATACAACCAATGCCACGGCTGCCAGTCTCCTCAAATCCGCAGTGTAAATTGAATCGCCATGAAGGTGCATGGGTGGAATTATACCAAGCAACTGGCCGCTTTGAGCCTACATTCATAGATGCCCACCAAGCATTGACTATGATTTGCAATGTAAGGTTGCTTAAATTAGAAATAAAGACACATTCATTTTTTGAAGCTACTATCTCCTCTGGCAAAGAAGTATTTGAAGATTTTGAATCTGATATCGCGGTAGGAAATTGAAATCTGCGTAATTTGACCTGAATAACTGTCAAAAGATACTTTATAGTTAAGTAGAATGCTGGTTTATAAATATTGTCTTTAGAGGTACAAGCAAGGAAAATGTCAGACCTGTAAGACATCACATGCATATTTGTGAAGTTGAATACAAGGACATACAATGACGAGGCGGTTGCAATGTCATTACTAGCATTTGTGCCCATAAAGACAGCCAATATTACTATTATAGGTTAACACTGTTGCATTGCCATCTGATGATCCACGATGTAAGTGCAAAAATCGTTGACATTCATTTTCAGGATGTGGTAGCAATGTCACCATTAGAATTTTTGCCTATAAAGGCGGCCAATATTGTGATTATGGGTGTATGCGGTGGCAAAGCCCTTGAACTATCCAAGATTCAAGACCAAATCTCGTTGACACTCTGTTGATGCTCATTTCTAGGATGGGGCAATGAGCATGTTGATTGCCTTTTTACCTCTACAGCCGGCCAATTGTGCCTCTGTGAATCAATGTGACTATGCAGCGCTTTGATTGCCGAAAAGATCAGACCAAAATTGTTGACGCTCTGTTGACACTCCCCTTAGAGACCTTCTAACAGTCATTCGGTGGGGAATAATTTTGCATAAAATTCATCCAGTCATTATTGACTGCCAATATACTGTTTCTGGGTATAATCATTTGTATCCAAAGCATTGAGGCATCACAGTTTCTGAGCCACTACTATTCACGTCGTCTGTCTAATCAGTGACCTAGCTCTATCGCGTTTTAGCGCTTTCAGCTGGCAGTTCATGGCACACAGATCTATCTGCAAATTTTAGGCATATAGAGCCCGACCTTCTAACCTTTTTTTTTCTGGATGGTTTTCCTTGATTTCCATGACATACCATAAGCAATTTGTAAAATTTGAACCATGTGCAGCAGGTCTGAGCGGAATGTTATGCAGATGGCTACATACACTAATGCAGTATGACGGCCGCCATTCATCCGTGTTCAGACTGCGTACTGACTGCTCATTTTATGACTCAAGTGATATCAATGAGTTTAATGTTGTTTGTTCATTTCGTCTGTATTTTAGGTTTTGCTTTCTAATGTAACTGGAACAGTCAAGTCGAAATCAAGTTTGCTAGCCATCAATCAACTAAATTTGGAGTCTAGAACTTTACATTGCCCATCAGATTCTTGCACACACACTGATGAAATATCATGTGTCACAATTTGGTCACTGAGATCTAGACATTGCTGACACGTAGCAAAATAGGTACACACATTGCTTGTACAAGAGATTGGTCATGAATATTCACTATGTGGCTATCAATTCCTGCGGCAATGTGGGAGCCGTAACCACATCTTCTTCCGCATCCGATTTCTCTATGGTAATCAACTAGGGATGGTATATGCTGAAGTAAAAGCCTACCGGTTGAACTAGCTTGGCATCCTGAATCAGCGTCGAATCGGGTGCTGCGTCAGGCATGAATACCGGTATGAATTTGTGTGACGGTGGTTTCTCTGAACCCGGCCTCATTTGAGTGCTACCTGGTGGAGTAGTCACTGCTGGCATTTGCAATTGTCTGCAGACTGTGTCAAGAGTCTGCATAAGTTCTCCAAATGTTGTTGGGATGGTGTGGCTGCAGTCATCTCTATTTGGTGCTTGACAACTGCCGGAACGTTCTATTTGGCTGTTCCATACATCATATCTCTGACACAGAAGTAGTTGGCTGCGTTCCGCCAACCCAGTTGCGTCAATTCGTCAAGCCTCATCTGCTTCTGCCGACAACTCTCCAAGTGGTGCTGTACTGTTTTGGAAATTGTACCAATTACCCAGCCAGGTTCATCATCATCACTCAGCTTGCCGAGCTCCGTATCTTCTTCCTCATCCTCCCCGTGTTCCGCATCCTGCTCATGGTCTGAACTTGCAAGATCATTCACACTGTCTGTAATAGCATCCAACATCTCATGAAACGTTTTTTCGGGCTTTTGGGTTGTCCCTCCCGCATTTTCATCAGTACTCATGTCTTTCTGCGCTTGCATAATCATGGTCTCTATGTCTTGAACTCGCGTGCTTGCCACAGCGGTTTCTCTCTCCACATAATCCTCAATCCATTTCACTTTCTCTTCATTGCTTATGTAGTGTGTTTCATATCTCTTCTCTGCCGAAAGCTTCTTTATATATTGTAAGCTGCGCCATTCTCCCAACGTTCGGACTCTATCTGCCTCCAAGCTGCATTTGGCTTCATTTGCTTGATGACGTCAACGAGTGGACTGCTTTGTTGATGTGCCATATTTGCCCGCTGGAAGGGGTGAAATGTTCTTTTTCAGACCATTGACCATTGTATCTTGTGCTGACCATGTTGTTGGACAAGATGTTGGATGTTGCAAGATATGGACGACATGGAGGCAGGCTGAGTCTTTTATGTCAAGGTTTGTATGTTTGATCAACTCGAACGAACCAAGTTGTGCGTTTTGATCGTTACTTCAGTTGGAATAGTAATGCTGACCGTAAATTCTGACTTGATGGTTAGCATGTGGCTCATGTAACATCCTGGCGATGTGTTGAGACAAACATCACCAGACATCCTTTCAATCGAAGAATTTCTTTTGTATCTCTATCAAACATGAGATTTCAGCTGTCGTTCACTTCAATGTATCCCTACCAACAAATAAACAACATCCGACAGACTTACAGTAACTCATGGGATCATTGGAATCCCCAGCTACCTGCAGCAATACACAGCAGGATAAATCTTGAGTAGAACGTACAAGATTACTGTGATTCATTCCATTGCGACATGTCGCTTACTATATATTCCTCCGGACTTCCCACTTTTCATTGTAATCTTCCTCACCTGTTCCACAACAGCCAGTCGTGGCTCCACAAACATCTCAGCCCGGTGTGATGCAATATGAATCGAGCCGAATGACAGGCGCTTCACTGGATTCGCCCCTGGCTGCGGCTCAGCAGCAAAGCCGACACCAGTTAGTCCACTGCGATGCTAAAATTGCAGTCACAGAAAATATGACCCTGGATGGAAATTCGAAACAACTATGTCAAACCGGACACAGCAACAATGGTGAGCAGTATGCCACCAGATGTGAGTAGCTCCATATCGACGTAGAAGGCGGTCAACTTACAATATAATGTACAGCTGGTGTACGTAGAGAGCTCTGTTACCAATTTATCGCTGCTTGCAAAGCCAAACCTCCACTGTCGACGAAGGCATTTGTCTGCACAGTCTACGAAATCGAACATCATGATGTCATCACCGCTGGGATTTTCAGGTGCGAATTTCGTGGTAAAGGTTCCTGGGAGTCGACAAAACCCACTTTAAAGCGTTCAGAGGAGGCTAAGGAGTTGTATATGGTTTAGGTAAAAGCTGAATGTTCCTTTTGGAAACAGAAACTAATATCTTGCAGGTTTCCAACATGTCTGCTACTGGAGCAAGGCAGGGAGGTCGGGTACAGCTGGAACAGTCCGACAAGGGCCTTGCCTGGAATATGGCAAAAATGGCCATATGAAAGTTTTGCGTGCGGTAAGAGAGAAAACAAAACAATCTGATCAAGCAACCTCATGCCGAAGTCCAAAAAGAGTAGAAGTAAGAAGTTGAGTTTCTTGGGCACAAAATGGTGAAAGCTGCGATGGAAAGACACCCGGCAATAGTTTATAAAAATCATCAGGATTGCTGCCTCCCATGCGAAGGAGGCACAGCAAAGAATCGGCAGACATGCTGGCGGAGTAATGAAATTGGCGCACCTATACCAGAATCAGCAGCACCTCCACCTGGAATGCTACCTTCGTCTGGAACGTCACCTGCGCCACCTAGTGACACTAAGGGAATTGATTGTGATGGAATAGAAGGTATGCCATCCAGGTGTGTGTATATACATTCTCCGCTTCCCAATACTCAGGTATTCAATCATAATGCATTTGGGAAGGATAGCAAGTGTGATAAATGTTAAATTCCAGATTTGGTAAGTACACTATCTGCTGCATGGCAATCCCGCTGAATTGGATTTTTATGATGAAAGCAGCCTTGTGAGCAAATCTGACAGCGAAGACAAGCATTGATTGAAAGGAACAGAATTTTTGAGTATTATCATTGTCTACAATTAGCGGACACTTTGAAGTATATTTTAAAGGATATATTTATATGCACAATTAAAGAACAATATTGTGATAAGGGAAAACATACATGAAGTGGATACAATGACTGCCAAAACACAGTTACTGATATTCTTTGCCAAAGTGAATGGTTGCATAATGCCAATGCGCCTGAGTCAAAATGAACATCCACAGAGCGTGAATGATTTTTCGTCCTGTAAGTCAGGTTATTAAGATGTAAATTAGTCGTTGTTATTTGTAATCATTGTAGTGGCCTCCAACATAGGCAAAAGAAAATGTGACACTCTCGTGGCCCCATTTTGACAATACACGTCAACAAAGCAACAATAGTTCTTGGTCTTGCATCATGGGTAATCTAGGTGGCAAATAATCGCAGACATCCATAACCAAGGTTCTGGCAGCCTTGATAGACTGATAAACGAGAGATGATCCCACGACAGCCTCCCGGACAATTACAACTTAATTTATCTTCATACATGCAACTCACTGATCTTGAACGTTTTATCCTATAAACCAGGTCAAAACTCTTTATATAGACATTAGCGGCCATCTCGCACTTTGATTAACCATGATGCAAGGCCAAAAATCGTTCACTCTCCAGTCACCCTCATTTTCAAGATTGAGCAGGGAGTGTATCGCTTTCTCTTTGGCCTATATATGTGGCAAATACTACACTTATGTATAGCAAAGACAAAATCACGCTTCAATTACCTGACTTACAAGACTAGGAATCTTTGACCCTCAGTTGACGATCATTGTCAGAATTGGGTAGGGAGGATGTCGCTTTCACTTTTTTTTTGAAATGCAGGCAATACCTCATTTATTATCGTCTGCATCCAATTACAGCCTACATTACCCGTGATGTAAGACCAAAAATTATTGACACCCTGTTGACTATCATGCTCAGGATGTGGCAGGGAGCGTGTTGCTCTTGTGTTTGATTATAAAAGGGGCGATAAATCCGTACAGGACATCGGTATAGAAAAGTTGATATTTTGCGATTAGCAGTACGATATCAAAATGCAACCATAAGTAGAAAATCCTGAAACACAGAACCAGAGATTGGAACCGACAGGCCTAGCCAAACCAGACAAACCCCGGGGATTGACGGGTATGGGACTGGGTTTGGCCCGCCAAGATTTAGCGGGTCGGGTTTTTGGATGGTTCTGGAACTGAGCATAACTGTTTCTGTAGTCCGAACATGGACTGCTGGCTGGTTACCCGGACAAATTGCGAACCCTAGGACTGTCCGCTCTCAGCTTTGAGTTGGAAGCTTTCGGATGAACACCTTTATTGTATTGCCATTCCAAGAGAGCACGGCACAAATGTGGCACAGGTAAACATGATCAGTGGCGAGGGTATATGACCGTCCTTGTCGTCAATTATGGTATCATGAAATCCATCAGTATACTCCCTGTTGTTATTCGCCTGATGGTATATTTCGATGTAGATAAAGCGCGGAATTGCCTCCGTGAGGAAGCAAAGTTGACGCCAGCCATTGGTTACCGGCATTCGACTCTCTCTGCATTGGATTTGGACTGCATACACCTCCTTCAACATGCTGTGCTACAGGAAAAAGATGCTGATTGTGAGCCAGAAGGGAATCAATGAATTCCAATCGCTCTGCATCAGATTTGAAGCGGTGGTGATCATTGAGCTGTACTATGTTTTCCATTGCTGATTGAATAATGGGATTGAATGTTATCGACTTGGGCTGAAACCTAGTATCGGTTTAAGAGTGTAATATGCAACATAAGTCATTGCTTTGGCATACCTCTTTCAACATCTTCTTTGTGTGTGCCTCAAATGCTATCGACCAGATGGTGTTATGCTGCATAGCGGTGTTTCAGTACGTCACTATTATCTTCCAGTACTGGGCTTCAGGTAATGCTTTCGCAAAACGTCGCGTTGCATAACTTACTATCTCAAAGTTTCTTGAACTCATAAATGGCCGTCTGTTCCACAAGTATAGCCCCAGAAGTCTGCCCATTGAAAATAGAAGAGACATCATGCCAGAGGGACCAAATCCATGGATAGTGCAACTGCTGGGCACTACTGATCAAGGTATAGACACCGCCCGCGGTTGCATTTACCACCGCCTCTGACTCTGATACCTTCCACTGGCTCGCATTCACGGTGTATTTGTGATGATGAAACGGGCTTATAGATTAGGGATGGGTGTCGGCAGGTTTTCAAGACCGCTGAGACGGGTGAGAGTGCTAGGAATGCCGGATGTGGGGCTGGATACAATGTGATGCACTGAGTCCGTCTGGGAGGTTACTCTGGGTGCTGGATTGCTGCGACTGCTTGTACCCGGCGTGGCGGTTGGAGAATTCATTGACCGTAGCTGTGTAGTGGACAGGGTGGAAGTCACCTATTGAGTGATATGTGCAATGGGAGAATTGTTCAGCGAAGATGAGGGGGTGGAGTTCCGACCTTGGATTGCAGAGGCTATGGAATGCCTTCTTTGAGAGGAATTCCACTTGCGAGCTGGTATGGAAATGCACCTCTGAGGAGGGGGTAGTTGACAATTCCCTAAATGCCCACGCCTTTGTTGATTCTGACGATTAGGAAGACTTCGAACATTTCATACCACTGGAATTGTGCAGGGTGTGGGCTTTGGGAAGGCATAGTCCAATATAGATGTTTGATGTTAAGAATGAAGGAATAATTTCCGCTGCCTGAATGTCCAACGGCAGGTGATGTAGACTCCAATTTGCACGACCAGGGAGGAATTCGACAAGAAAGAGAGGCGTAGTGTAGACCGCACTAGACTCTAAACTGTGACGATACTTTGGACGATATCTTTTGAATACTATTCAATTACAGGGTTAACTTCTATTATATTAAACTCAGCATTGCCATTCACTGTTACAGCAATGTCTAACGGTCTATGTGAACGGCTTGAAGGGTGAGTATGCCTTCTCGGCATGATTATCATAGTATTGCCCACTGGCTTGGCACACTACTTCGAAACATTCATTGTGTATATGTTCAGATTGCTGGTGGAAATCCCCCAATCGTAGAGCTCATAGCATCACAAAGCGAAAAATGACAAATTCTCTGTCCTCTGACATCAGTTGGGTGAGCTTTTTCCACGGCTAGGCGTGTTGGTAGCCATGTTGGATGGTTGCATAGTTGGAACAGCCTGAGAAAGACTCAGTGTGTTGCGAGATACACAAGGTCTGCGCGGTAACAGTGCTTTGGAATGCAAAAGTGGCGACCGGTATCTTAAACTTGCTTTACCGCGAGTACTACATCTCGCCTTGTGGCTTGTCATGCATCAGGTGCCTGGTGGTTATAAATGATGAAGGCTGGGCCGTTTTGTGTTCGGTAACCTACAAAACAAGTTGAACGAAGCAATTGCAGGAACTCAAGTATATATATCGCTTCGTCTCACCTCCACCTCCATTCAGTTAACCTCCTGCATTAAACACACCACCAGCGTCCTAATCTATCATGAGATCACATGACTTGAACAAAACAACGCCTCTCATTCCAACACACAGCCGATGACCTACACAGCTTTGTACGTTCCCTCTAGGCTTTCTTCCGCTACATGCAACTGTATAATAATGCTAATGCCTCAGACGTAGATTGATTTTCAACGCACAGTGGTGGGACCACAGTGCAGCCGCAAAAGAAACGGGATGGCAACTGCTAGGGCCAGAATGCTGACATCAGTTGTAAAGCGACGCCTGTCATTGGATTGGGACAGTATATAGGGATTCATCTCGGAACACATCACTGGACCCATACTGATATTCAATCATTGCGGCATCAATCATGACGGCGCATGTTCCCTCTGTTATGATATAATCTTTCTTGATCAAGTTACGACTAGCTGCATTTCACAATTCCTGCCAATGTGGCTGCACCGCAGGGGCAGGTTTTCGCACTTTCGGGAATGTTGGGCCGCCTTATGCTCATATATTTCGCAAATGTATGACACAACCCACAACCCAATGAACAATTGGAGATAAGAAAACACCTATCCCTTGGTGGATCAAGTCGATCGCTCGAATCTGTCGGCAATCAGTTTGGTGAAGGTTAAACGCACTGGAGAGGGTTACTTCAGGTACAGTTGTGACGATCACAGTGCAGAAATTGAGCAGCAAAGCTGCCGGCAGTACAAGCCAGGCAATTTCCTCGCCGTTAAACCTCAGAATTGAGATGACATAATCAACAAGGAGGAGGATGATGGGAACTGCACGAATCACAGAGCGCCGAGCGATTGTAGGAGCCGTCCTTGCGATGGCAGTAACAATGATAATAGCGAGGGTGAGGAGGACACTCAGGGTGTTGAGAAAAGGACAGAGAAAGGGAAGGAATGATCAGATGGGAAGGGCAAAGGGATACGGAAAGGGAAGAGGAAGGAGAAGGCAACAGAGCAAGGGAAGGGGAAGCAGAATTGATAGGGTAAGGGGAAAGGTAGTGTTAAACAAACCCCAGAGGGAGATGATATCAGTCGTGCCATTGCGTTGCAGTTGCAGAAGGAAATGTCTGAGGCAGACTCGGACATGGAGGGCTAACTACAGCCAGTATATTCTGTGCTGGAGGCATTTCTTACGATGACAATTCCGTCAGATGATGATACCGACTCCACGGAGGTGTCGGATGGTGAATATGACGCAAATGATGATTCTGATGTGGATATGCGCGATGAGGATGATGTGGATGCACCATACGACGTTGATTTAGATGGCAAAGTGGATATTGAATGGGACCTTGACAATGATAAGGAAGAAGATAAAGAGGTGCAAGATAAATTGGAGGAAGAGGAGGAGGAGGAGGATGAGAATGAGAATGAGGAGGAGGATGAGGATGAGAATGAGGATGATGGCAAAGAACCTCGGACAATTGGCCAGGGAGAGATGGTAAATACATCGGCTGATGATGCAGATACCATTGAAGACAATCAGCCCAGGGTGCAACCTGAGCAACCCCAGGGGATGAGCGAGTAGACCCCACGGCAACAATCTCCGGTGACTGCCCCACGGCCACTAACCCTGGATTCTTGCCCATTATGATACCCCCTGGAGCCTCATCCCTTCAGTGGGCATGAGGTGTTGGGGCCAGGGATGCGGTAAACACCTTGGCTGGTGGTGTCCACTCTGTGACAAGTTGAGGCAGCCGGAAACACCTCAGATGTGGATTTGGATCAACAGATGCTCGGCAAATCAACAGGTGGCAACAGTCTCCCCGATGTCCCACTCCCCAATGTCCATCTCCGACAGGCACCCTCAGATGGCTCGATTGGTGAGGAGTGAACGAGTCCTTGTGTTGCAGATGAGGCGATGGTTATAGTGTTCAGGTTGGGGTTGGATTATTGTCATGTTCATTTCCTTTGTTCTAATCTATTCATTTCAGGTATTAAATATTATATACATCGCAAGGTTTTTGGATCACTCAGGGTTTATTTGATTTATGCATTTTGTATTGGTGGTATTTTATTCATAGTATTATGTGACATCGCACATGCAGCATTTCTTCAACTCTTGGCGTGTAAGTAACCAACTTGCGAAGGTGTTGAGGCTCAATAAATCTCTCAAGTTAGCTGAAAGTATTGTGAGCTTACACCCACACCAGGTTGCTCATGCCCAGCACCAACTTTTGTCCAAGTCTACATTGTTTGATCCACTTCTCGTGTGTCATCGACAATGTGAGAGAAGACCCCTGTTCATTGCCGTAAATGTTCATGGTGAAAGACGTTCACCTCTAACAGCTGGCGACTTAAGCAGATCAAATTACACCATCCTGAACACCATCAAGTTTCACACCAGCAGAATCTGACTATGTACAGTGCGCCCCGATGGAGTGAACCTGCTCAGTGTCGTGAATTCAATGCCAATAATGATTCAGTCGAAGAATTAGACGTGTTTCCGTACCTCAAACAGGTTGAAAACATCACCGACTCGGAGTCTCAACCATCCCCACTTCATCTACCACAGACAGAAACAGACCGCTGCGCTGGCGCTCTGCTCCATGATTGCATTGCAGAGCCATAGGAACGCGACTCTCAGGGTTGCCTTGAGAGGAACCTACAAAACTATCCCTACTACCTATGTGCAACACACACAGAGTTCAAATGTAGGCAGTGCGGGATCAAGAAGACGGGCATAAAGACGTACTATGACAGTGGGCGGAATGAAGAAATCACCGCTCTGTGTTTCGGAAGCTTCCAAACCAGGGATGGCATCCTGAAGCTCGTGGCTAGCATGCAGCATGATCAAGCTCTCTTGGAGTGGGAACTACACACTGAGGAGAATTTGAGAGGAATGATAATCACCAATACCCTATCAAATATTGGAGTTGAGTCATCATCAGATGCAGGAGATGGTTGATATGGCAGCCAGCCGATGCGGAGCATCTCGTTTACGCCCCTCAGTGTTGCCCTAACAGTGATATGCCACATCATCAAAAAACCTAGTTTCCGTTCGAAACACCAGGGTGTCCCAGACGTCCCAGATGGCACTGAAGAAACCTTGTACCCTTCAAAGCTGGATCAAACGTGACATGTTGCATAAGCAATGAGTTACGTTGCATACCTATGCTTCATCGGCTATTATACCAGGTCCCATATTGTTTTGACGCATTGCGTTGCATGTTACCCCGTGGACTCTCGCAGCCCTGGCGTCCTGAATGTATTAAATTGTGTCCGAAATATAGTGATTTATAGCTACCATCAGAACGACACATGTGTTACACTCTTCGCATGGACTCCAGTTACGCTGTAGTGGTTAACCCGACTCATTCCGCTGTTGATGCCATGCTCTGGCCGAGTGCCACATTTCCCTGTCCGCTAGTGCTATTTATCGGATGCCGCACTCTCCCTCATCCGTTTAAATTTGAGATCTTGCCAGTTATTACAATACAGTCTTCCATTTGGATACATCGCTTGCCGTTCCATTTGCTTCACCATTATTGTATTTTTCAGGTCTGAAATATACTGTCCAATCCTGATACTCTCTAGTACTATGTCTTCAGTGTCTAGCACAATGCCCTGAGTCCTCCAAATTTTGCGTTAATCTATCATTGGCATGCAATCATTCTTCCTGCTGATCAACATCAGCATCATCACCATCACCGCCCTCATACCTTTGGATATCACCGATTCCCAGGTCAACCCTCTGGAATTCAGTTGGGGTCCGTTATCGCCGGCTCGTGGTGGGGATGGCATCACTGTCGTCGATTTCGTCACCTTCATCGTCGTCAACCTCGCAGCCCCCTGGCATCCTGAAATCGCATTTGTCATCTGTACAATTGGTGTCGATTGGGATATTTGGGTCAGTGCTTCCAATCTCAGGCACCTCAAATGCCACCTCAGAGGTCAAATAGACAAGAAGAATACCATTGCCACCACGCGCTGCTTCCGTGCTGATGACCTCGGCAGGCATTGGTTTCTCCGCCTGTTGGATCAGACGCTTGAATGCTGGAAGAGTGTCTTTCTACACCCTCTGTTGGTAGCTCTCTGGTAGTGTGTTCAAGGTATTCATCAAGAATGGATATGTATCTGCAATGCCAAGCGAGGTTAACATCTTGTGACCCATTGCAGCACAGCAGGAAGCTTTAATACCACTGTCAGTCTTGTAGTTGAAGCAGTTCGAGTGATCATGTCTGTTTGCTTTCAGCTTTGACATCGAAGCTGTCGGAGGAACACCATTGTTGTTTTGCCATTCCAGGAGAGCATCGCACAATGCAATGCAGGTAAACTTGATCTGTGGCAAGGGTATATGACCGTCCTTCTCAGCAAACATGGAATTTTAAAATCCATCAGCATCCCAACCATGGTTATTCGCCCGATTATACAATTTGATCTTAATAAACCCAGGGATTGCATCTGCCAGGAAGTGAAGTGAATGCAGGCCATTCGTTAGCAGCTTATGACACTCTCTGGGTTTGATTTGGACCGCATACACCACCTTCCACACGCTCTGCCACAGGAAAATAGCACGTATTGTCTGCCAGAAGGGAATCAATGAATCACAAACGTTCTGCATGGGATTCAAAGCGGTGGAGATCATTTAGCTCTGCTATATTGTCCTTTGCTGGCTAAATATAATGGGATTAACTTTGTAGACTTCTGCTTGAGCCTGGAACCTGTATGAGCGTGTAATATCAACTGTGGGCCGTTGCTTCAGCATACCTATTTCAACATCTCCTTTGTGCATGGCTCAAGTGCTATAGACCAAATGTTGCTTTGCTGCATAGCGGTGTTCCAGTACATCTCTATTATCTGCCAGTGTGAGACTTCAGCTAATGCTTTTGCAGAGCGTCACATTGCATAACTTACTATCTCCAAGTGACTTGCTCTCATAAACGGCCATCTGTTCGACATAATGAGCTCCATCAGTCTGGCCTTTGCATATACCAGTCGCATCATATCTGAGTGACCAAATCGATGGATGCTGCGACTGCCGGAGACTACTCATTGAGTTGTAGGAACCACCTGCGGTTGGAATTCCCATTTCCTCTGGCTCCGATTCCATTCTGTAGCTGGTGTTCGCAGTGGATTTATATTGGTTGCGCAGGCTTCTGGATTAGGGATGGAGGTAGGCAGGATTTCAAGACCACTGAGAGGAGTGGGAGTGCTAGCAATGCCAGATGCAAGGCTGGGTACAATGGGACGAGTTGAGTCTGCCTGTGAGATTGCTCCGGGTGCTGGTGTGCTACAACTGTGTATACCCGGCATTGCAGTTGGAGTATTTATTGACCGTCTCTGTGTAATGGATGGCGTGGAGGTCACACCTTGAGGGATATCTACCCCGCCAGAATTATTCAGCGATCATGAGATGGTGCAGTTCTGACCATAAATTGTACAGGCTACGGAACTCTCTCCTGGAGAGGAATCCCGCTCACCAGGCAGTGAAGAAACCTGCCTCATATCAGGGGGATATTGTAAATTCTCTGATGGTGTACGCCTGTGCTGTTTCGGAGCAATTTGTATGACCAGCATCGTGTCAGGGTGATGGCATTGGGAAGGCATAGTCCAATATGGATGTTCGACGTTAAGAATGCAGAAATGATTTTCTCTGCATACATATGCAATGGCAGGCAACGAAGACTCCAATTTGAGCAACCATTGAGGGATTTGACACAATTGGAGGCGCAGTATACACCACGGTAGACTCTAAATTTCTATTGCCCATAATATTACTCGGGGATGACATCTCTTGAAACTCATTTCATCATGGGGTTAACTGCCATCAGATTGAACTCAGATTAATCTCAGCATTGATAATTACTGTTTCAGCAATGTCTGAAGGTCATTTTGCACCGCTTGAAGGGTGTTTATGCCTTCTTGCTGGGATTATCATAGAATTGCACTTGTTCTTGGCACCATACTGTTGTACGGTGTCCGGTGTCCTGTGTCCTGAATCTCTCTATTGACCTAAACTCACTGACTCTTGCTAAGTCTAATTGACACGTACGCAACAACTAAAGTGCATGCGGCTCCGGAGCGCTCAACCCTAAACCAGCCCACGTGATGACCGCACTCAAATCCGTCCTCACACTCCTCCAGGGCGGTATCACGATCATAAGTGCTAAACTCTAAAGAAAACAAAGATAGAGCTTTGCCTGAAGCTCCTCCCGAACAATCAACCGTACCTGGAGCTCCTCCGAAGCAGTTAACAATGCCTGGAGCTCCTATCCTCTCGCTCGATATCTCTTTCCTGCAACCTTCACATCCAGCCGGAATAACCCTCCAATCTGGTGTGCCACACCCACAAGACTTCCTAGACCATGACCGTGACCTTGAGCACTGTCTCTTGGCGCTTTGTCGTATATCTTGATCCCGTAGCCATCGATTGGGACAATCCACAAACCCCGATCCGTAAGCCGTGATTGGGAGAGCGAGTTGTGTGCTCCTTCCACATGCAAGACATTTCTCACCACTACTTCATGTATGCGGTGGTGGCCTCCAGGTAGTCGAAGCCTCAATCGAACATCTCCGCGCCCGATGGCTTTACCTCATACACTTCCCGCAAAATCGCGAATCTGCCACTCTTTTCTCTTGGTATACTCTATGTACCGTTCGAACTTTCGTCGATCGCCACAAATGTGAGTAGTGGTGGCACAATCCAAGTACCAGCTCTCCTTCGATGGACTCTTTCCGTTCGTAACTGTCATCCAATAATTATCAATGGAGGTTGTCGTTATCGGTGCCGCTGCCGCTGCCGCAGTCTCTGTCGGTGCTCCGCTCTCCAGCGGTGCAGTGCCTGGACAATACCTTGCAATATGCCCTATCTTATGGCATCTGTAGCATTCCTCAGTATGCCTGCGGCGATGCTTCTCACTCTCCGAACTACTACCATCGCCCTCACTGCCGCTATCACGGGACTCCCGGGACTTCCGAGTCTGCTTCGATTTCCGCTTCTCGCTCTTCGTCCGCAACTTTGAGAACATGGCTGCCACCTCCGAATCGTCTTCCTTCTGTAATCGCGCTTCGTGGGCTTTCATCTTAGTAACAACCTCCTCTGGTTTGTCGGCCAAGGTGTCGATCTTGTCGTACATCAACGGGGTGAAAAACCTCCAATCATCATCCTTCGGTATACCCTGCATCAAGTAGTAGCTGTGCTCGCTCTTTGGCATTGTACCGGTCGAACTCTCCGCACAGAGGTTGAAGTCATTCACATACCCCTGGATCTTCGATGCGTATTCCTGTACATTCTCACAATCGCTCAACTTCAAAGCTGACATTTCGTGTCGCAAAGCCCAAACATTCAGCTTCACCTTCGACTTGTAGTCCTCCTTCAGCTGATCCCACAGCGCTTTTGCCTCTTTCTGAACGCCATACTGCTGCTGCAATGACCGCTCCATCGCAAGGAGAATGGTCGACCGTGCGATTCCATGTTACTTCTTCCATGCTTTAACCTCTGTCCCATCCTTCGCATCCGGTGCTTCCTCTGTACCGTCGACAATGCCGAGAACCTGCTTCTGCTCCAAGAGTATTTCGATTTCCAAACTCCAGCTCTTGTAGTCCGTACCATCAAACATATTAATTGTGATCGCTGTCGATTCAGCCATCTTGTCGTCAGTACACGTGTCGAGTCTGTCTGTCTGTACTCCTCCGAGATCCTGTCGATGATGCCGCAGTTCGAAATCTCAATCTGAGTCGAGTTTGTCAAATCAGCGAAGTGCCCGGGCTCATAACCTGTTGTATGGTGTCCGGTGTCCTGTGTCCTGAATCTCTCTATTGACCTAAACTCACTGACTCTCGCTAAGTCTAATTGACACGTACACAAGAACTAAAGTGCATGCGGCTCCGCAGCGCTCAACCCTAAACCAGCCCATGTGATGACCGCACTCAAATCCGGCCCCACACATACTTCGAACCATCCATTGTGTATAGCTTCAGCTTCCTGGTGGAAATCCAACTTTGGCAGAAATAGCAGCATCACAAAGCGAACACTGAAGAATTCGCTATCCTATGACATCAGTTGCGTATACTATCTCCACTGCTAGGCGTGTTGGTAGCTGTGTTCGATGCTTGCACAGTTGGGACAACCTGAGAACTACTCAGTTTGCTCCGAGATGCACCAGGTCTGAGTGGGAAAAGTGGTGTCTTATGCAAAAGCAACACCCGGCGTGGAAAATTGTCCTCACTGCAAGTACTTAATCTTGTATCGAGGCTTGTGGTTAATCAGCTGCGCGGTAGTTGTGCAAGCTGATGGCTGGCCCGTTTTGTGTTTGTTAACCACCATAACACAGAATATGAATCAAAATTCTTGTATCTTACAAGTTGTACCAAGAAATCACCGGAACTCAAGTATATATATCCCTGTTTCCCGCATGCACCTCCTTTCTCTGTTTCTCCCATATTCTACACACCGCCTGGATCCTGAGCTATCTTGACATCATGTGACTTGCACAACACGATGCCTCTCGTTTCAAAACACACCCCATAAGCTGCTCAACTTTGTACCTTTCTTCTGGGCTTCATTGCGCTATATGTAACTGTATCAAAATGCTAATGTTTTGGATGAACATTCATATCCAACTCACAGCGATGACAACAAAGGGCAGCCACAAATGAAATGGGAAGATTAGGGCAAAGATGCCGACATCGGTTATAAATCCATCCTGTCATTGGATCGGGACCATAAAAAGGGATTCATCTTGGAATACATCCGTCAACTCATACGGATATACAATGATTGCAGTGTCAATGATGAGAGAGCATGAATCCATTTTTATGATATTATCTTTCTGGATCCAGTTATGACTTGCCAGTTTGCACAATTCCAGCTGATATAACTGCACTGCAGGAGTAGGAGTTCACCTTTTCGGGAGTGGTGAACTGCCTTCCGCTCATGTATGGGGCAAATGTTTGCCAAAACTCGCGACCAAATGAACAATTGGAGGTGAGACAACCCCTGTGCCTTCAGGGATCAAGTCGATCACTCCAATACGCAGACAACCAGCTGGCGGAGGGTTAAACACACCGGCTAGGGTTTCTCTACATACGGTAGCGATGCTCTCAAGGCAAAGATTGGGCCGCCAAGCTGCTGACAGTACAAACTAGGCAACTTTCTTCCTCTCAGACCAGTTAATTGGGATGAGATAATAGACGGGCATGATGATGATGAGAACTGGGTGGATCCCGGAGCGCTGACAGGTGGAAAGAGCCGTCCTGGTGGTCACAATGACAATGATGACAGCATACGTGAAGAGGACACGCAGGGCTGTGAGAAAGGAACCGGGAAAAGGAAGGGAGCAAAGGATGGAAAGGGGAATCAGAAGGCCACTCAGGATGGCAAGGGGAAGGGGAAGGCAATGGACCAACGGAAGTGGCAGGGGAAGGGGAACAGTAACGGGAAAGGAAAAGGTATTGTTCAACAATCCTCAGGGGGATAACGCTTGCAGAGTGGTGGAAAGGCTACACGGAGCAAGTGGAATGGAACACAGAGGGCTAACTACAGTGGGTATATTTTGATCCGGAGACGTCGCCCACCATGACAATTTCCTCGGATGATGATACCAACTCTACGGAGGAGTCGGACGGCAACTATGACTAAGAGCATGATTCTGAAGTGGATCGGCACATGCAGGATGATGTGGACACACAGTACGGCGTTGCTTTAGACAGCGACATGGATATGGAAAGGGATGGTGACGATGCTGAGGAGAAAGAGAAAGAGGAGGAACATGAGAAGGATGAGGAGGAGCAGGATGAGGATGAGGATGAGGATGAGGATGATGGCAACGATCCTCGGACCATTTGCCAGGGAGAGATGATAGATCCATCTGCTTACGATGTGGATACCATTGTAGACGATCAGCCAACTATGCTACCAGAGCAAGGCCCAGTGATGCGCCAGCATACCCCACAGCCACAACCTCAGGCGTGTGCCCCACAGTGTCGCGCAAAAATCCGTTTCTCACCACGATCTCCACTCACCCTGGCAAAGAACTGAGCTCAGGCTTGTGTACGGAGATCCAGGGATGACGGAGAAGGACTGGGCCACAGGGTTCTACCGAGATAAAGGGGTAGCGGAGATGAATGGAGCTACAGGGAGAATATCTTTGGTAGACCCCAGGGTAGATTGATTTCAGCATGCATCGCATCTTGTATCTCATATTATCTCATTTCATTCCACAACAAATTACACACGCTACCTTTCCCATCTTGTGAGCTCACTCGCACCTTCCGAGACTCCGTGTGGAACCACACAATTGCGTGGATTCTCGCAGCCTAGTACTATGGAATGTTCTCACCCTCTGCCTATGCTCCTCGAGCCAGAACCACTCTTTCACAGGAATTACTTGTGGATGCCGCGAGAGATGCGGTGGAGTGTTGACGATGGGCTCTCTGTGCTCTAGCTCCGCCGTTTCACCATGAATGCAGCCCAAACACGGATTCAGGTTCGCAAAGCTGAGTACAGAATGGTGGGAAAGACCCCTACTAACTAATACAGGCAAATATGGAGAGAAGCAACTAGTGGACGATACTAACAATGTCAAATTGAAAGGCCAGATGCTGTAAGCTGGGTACATCAACGTCGCGAACTAGAATGGGACAAACCTCATACCACGATGAATACTAAAGGAATGGCGTTGAACAAAGACTGGACAAGAGGCACCAAGTATATACCGGGACGAAAGGCGCCGACCTTGCAGACTGGACGACTGGCACCGTCCTAACAGTGGGACGAGAGAAACCCTCCTTATACTGGGACGACAGACACCGACCTTGCAGATGGGACGAAAGGCCCCAACCTACTACCTGCAGAAAACACACTAACCTCATCCTAGGGTGACAGGAACCGACCTCATACTGAGATGAACACCAAGAAAAAGGCACCGACCTGGTACTGGGACAATCACCGAGGAAACAGCGCTGAAGTAACACTGGACAAAAGGCACCGACCTACTACGTGGGCAAACTCAAAGAAACTGGTGCTGAACTAACACCTCACGGAAGAATCTGACCCAATACCTGAATGACAGCCACTGACCTAACACCGGGACAACAGGCGCCGACATAACACCGGGGCAGCAGACACTGACCTTATATCTGGACGAGAAAACACAAGTAAAAAATTGACTCGAACCTCCTACTAAGGAAGGACGCCAACACCGTACTAACGAAGACACTGATCCAAAGGAATACTAAGAAAAGAACTCAACGATGCCAGTAAGGTTGTGAGAAGTGCTAATGAGACTACTACTAGTCATAGGGGGAAGTCGCAGGGAATAGAACACGATGAATGACTTGGCAGGAAGCTAAGAGAGAAGACTGTGAGGGGTGGTGAAGCTGGACAAAGAAAAGAAACGAAACAAAGAGCTCACCTCACAAAGAGCCCCAATTGACCTAACCCCCCTTCCAAAACTTACAAACAAACAATTGATCTTAGACCACCAATTACTGCCAATTCACCACCTAATCCACTATCACACCTCCAAACCACAACAAAACATTACCAAGATGTCAACCGAAAACTCTCAATCCACTTCCACCACCGGTCCCAGTCGGCATACAGCTTCCTCCAGTGCTGGACCGTCAAGCCACGCCTAATCCTTGACCAGCGCTGGACCTTCTGACAACGCCTCACCCAATCATGCACAGGATCAAAGGCAATTCATTGAGTCCTTGGCCCTCATGTTTGCGAGAAAAAGTAGCAGATACCACTTCCGAACACCATGGGCGCCCCAGTCATCAGAAGAGCAGATGTCGGCAAATTCATCGAGGCGTATCAAAGCCTTTCTTCTTGCACCAGGACTGACCCAGCGGCCGAACATGTTATCGCAACGTTCCCGTACTGCTGCTCAGAAATGATCCAGGAAACTATCAAGATGATGAATGAATATTTGAGAAACGACTGGGTGCAGGTGAAAGAGGAGATGAAGGAGGCCTTCTGACACGCCGATGGCCGGGTCTATATGAACACGAGATCGTACTTGGAGTGACTATACAGGGTCCACCTGGAATGTGGGAACGTCAGCCTGAAAGCCTGTATCCTTGCCTACTACAACATCAGCCGCATTATGATCAACAGGGGAACCCTGGCCAAGTACTCACAGGTGGAAATGTTGCTCGGTGCTATCCTAAATGATATGAGAGTAAAAGTGATAATGAAACTGGAACTAGATCCCAGAGACCCCTCGACGCTGAAATACAACAAACGAAGAATGCATCTCCTTGACGAATGTGCAACCACCAATGCCCTCGCCCACCTGCATTTGGAAGGAGCGTATACAGCGCCGGGAGTCTCTCCTTACTCAATCCCAGCTGCAGTTCCGCTCCCACAGATGCCAGTAGTAGTGAACCTTCCAGCAATCCCCAACAAAGAGACCCCAGCAGCAGCGCAACCCACGGAGGAAATTGCCATCGCTAACGCCGTAAATACAATTGACACGAAGATGGACAATATGATAATGGCCTTGGAGGCTTGGACCTTCCAGCTGAGCAAAGCGAATGAGCCCAGGTACGGAGGCTACCAGACTGCCAGGGCGTAAGCCATTCAAGCCGACCATCCACGTCCGCACATACCAATGAACTTCCTGTCTCAGAATGCGCGCAGAGTACCCACTTACCACCAACCGGGACTCAATTACCAGCCGTATCCACGGTAATGATCAGGACCCTGGAACTATTGTGATGTGTTGGGAAACATCCGCCCATTCTGCCCCAATGTGCTCACAGACCAGACATAAGGGATAATCCACCTCACTGATCGTGGAAGACTAACCTTAGGACCAAGAGGAGAAAATGGAGGTGAGATATCCGGATATCGACTGGAGAAAAGGTTTTTGTCAATGCGGGAGTACGCCCGGGAAGTAGCTTGGCAAGGGCAGCAGAGAGCGGGAGTAGCCACTACAGCAGCACCACAGTCACCTCAGCCGCAGCACGGTGCGAGATCTCAGTTGTTTCAGAGGGCCAGTGATGAAATGACTACTTTTCATTCAGGGATTGCCCGGCAGCTGTCGGGCAGTGACGTGTACTACTTTGGTCCATCTACATGTAAGAATGGTAATGAACAAGGTACCGAAGCTCGTATCAAGGAATTGAGTGATGAGGATGAAGAGGAAGAAGAGAGGTAAGTTGACAGCAGTGTGGAGGATGAGGAGGAAAGTGAGATGGAGGAGGAAAGAGATGTGCACTTAGATGAGGAAGAGAGAGAACAAAGGTAGACATTCGTGCACACGCAGGCAGGATATGCCTTGACGGATGAGAGACGGAAGAGGACGGACGACGTAACCAGTGGTGATGACAAGCGAGGATGGATCGAGGAAGAGGTCCCAGAGGTTTCAACAACTACTAGTAACCAGGAAAAGTGAAGAATCAGGAAAGCAGTAGCATTCGGCAAGCAACCGGCGAAGACGGACCCGATTGCAAACATGACTCCAAAGACCCCAAAGGCTGTGAAGGTGCTGCGAAAGAAAGCACTGGCCCTGGATACTGGACACTATGAAGTCCTAGAAAGCTGCCAACTCAATTCCACCATCCTAGCCCATCAAGAGAGAGAGACCGGCAGATTCACCTTTAGACTCCTACCAAAGGCTAAAACGGTATCAGTTCCCAAAGAGAAACCAGTAACTACCAGGACCCTGGGCCGCACTGAAGAAAATCAGAATCGCTCACGTTTCTGCCTTCTCTGGCTTGAAAGATCACCCCGGATACACCGAAAACCAGTTTGCCAAGGCCTCTCCATCTGTTTCCGGAATGATACAGAGGCATAAATTTCCCATGACCGTCAATGACGAATGTGAGATCTGTATGATGAGTGAAGAGGTCACCAAGGAGTTGAACACTGGGTGAAAATGTGCCGACTGGAAGCTGATAACTTCCAATGGCAATCAGTCTGATTGGTTCAAGGTGGTAGTGTCTGTGCCCGTCAACGTCCATGGTATCGTCATTCCCCTGCCTATGTTTGAAGCAAAATCCAGATCAAAAATGGTTATCTTAGGCCACCCCTCGGGATCATATGCTCAAAAGTGTAAAAGGAACCTGGACGATGGTAGTTGCGCGATGGCCATCTCAGCCGCCAATGGGTCGGAGCAGGTGATGTTTGTCACTACCTTTCCGGAGAACAAGAGGGACATATTTGCCAGCAGCTCGGCAAACTTATACACCTAGTCAAAGTAAGGGCAACAATGAAGTATAGGGCCCTGCACTACGAAGGAACGAGGTTGGAGAGTCCTGGGAGGAAAGTTGGGAGTGAGAAGGGCTCGAATGGTAGAAAAGGAAAACAGAAGGAGTTGGTTGATAGGAAGAGGGCACTTGCAGGGAAAGTGGAAGGATTATACAGCGGGAAAGAGCAGGGAACGTTCAAAAAGAAGAAAAACAGTCAGTCAGAAAAGGGGGGCTATCAAAGGTGGTACGTAAGCTAATGGGAAGAGGTGTGAATTTGGAGGATGAGTGGGCAGAGCAGGAAGGTCAGGTAGTCGGAAAGTTCCGTACGAGGATGGTAACGGAATAGTGGTCGATGACAGAAGAGGCTTTGGTGAAGGAAAGAAGTGTAACCAGGAGAGCATGCACAACCTTTGCGAGAGTTTCTAAAAATAGCATTGCTCCGGAAGTTAGTCAAATAAAACCCTTTTCGTCGTACCTTGATTCAGCAAAGTACAACTGAGACGAACACACCAAAGCGGCTTGGGTACTCACCTGCTACAAATGAGTTGTGCAGAAATTAAAGCTGGTTCCCTTGTCGGATGGAAGTATATGAAATGCCGAACTCAACTGGAAAGGAAGAGCTATTGCTCAGGCCGTACCAATACCAGACCCCTGGGATGAGTGGTTTATTCCGAACTTCTCCGACGGAGCAGGAGGTGGAAGGTTGATACCTGACAGATTACGAGAGCAATGGATAGGGAGGATATTTTGGCCAAAGGAAGAGGAAGCCCTTGTGGTTATGCTGTCGAATAGAGAATACGCTCTCTCATGGACATGGTAAGAACTGGGAACGATCAACGACGTGGTCGAGCTACCACATCGTATCCGACTGGAGTCTGGTTGTGAGGTCTGGAAGGATTGCATGTTCCACATACCGAAGAAAGTCATTCCCGTGGAAGAAGAGATGATAGAAGAAAGAGTTCGGCAGGGCCTGTTCAAGCCTGTTTGGGGCCCCTTCAGGAATGCCCACTTCTTAGTTCCAAAGAAGAATGCGATGTACCGCTTCATCATCTCTGCTGTGAGCACAAATCGGCTTACACTGGAAGACTCCGGGATACCACCTAACATCGAGGAGTTTTCGGAAACATTTGCTGGGCTGCCTGTTTGCTCACTGATTGCCTTTCACTCTGGGTTCCACCAAAAAATATTGCACGAGGATAGCCGGGACAATATAACTTTCCAGACTACTCAAGGTATGTATCGGCCGACTACACTAGTACAGGAAGCTACCAATTCGGTATCAGCATTATTCAGAGTATGTCGGAAAATTCTCAACCCTCACCTAGGATCAATCTCAGAATTATTAGTTGATGGTGTCGGAGGGAAAGGCCCAAAGAGTCAGTATGGAAAAGAGGAGGTGGAAGGACTGCCCGGAGTTCGATGGTTTGTTATGGAAACCCTCCAGAATCTCAATCACGTAAGTGCCGATGTGGATAGACCTGGAGCCGCCATTTGCGGAGAGAAGTCTGACAGGTGATGGAACAGAGTAAAAATAGCCGGGTTTGTCTGCGGAGAGGCAGGATGGTGGCCGCAAGCATCTGAGGTGGACAACATGTAGAATTGGCCCTGGTGCGAGAACCGCACCGAGTGCAGGGCATTGTTAGGACTTTGCATATACTATCGAATATGGATCCCCGAGTATGCCATAGTTGGAGGCCCCCTGGTCTGAATCTTGCAGATGGACATCGAGTTTCAATTGGAGACTGAGGAATAGAAAGCTATGGCAATCTTGAAGGAGGCTCCCAGCAATGCTCCTGCGTTGAAGACATTAGACGTTAGCGATGGCGCCGGACAATTAGTTGTGGGAGTTGATGCCAGCTTAGAGAGGTAAGGGGTGATCTTGCAGCAGGAAGACGAAAATAAAGACCAGCACCTATGTCAATATGAGAGCAGGCTCTGGATTCAAGCTGAGAAGAGATATGATGCCAGGAAACGTGAGTGTCGTGGGCTGATACAGGCACTTAAGAAGTTTAGCAAGTACATTTATGGGGTCAGATTCCTTGTAGAGACACATGCTAACACATTTGTTCATCAACTGAATTTGCCTGCCAACAACCTGCCAGGAGCACTAGTCATCTGCTGGATCGTGTGGTTACAACTGTTCAATTTTGACGTGAAACATGTTCCATGAAGACTGAACGGAAGTCCTGTTGGCCTCTCATGGCAGCTGCGAGGGGAAGGGGAGCCTGAGCCAGAAGAGGTGGATAACCTAGAGAAAACAATTGAAGCAAGTTTATAACCAATACGGGTGGAAAACGGACTGGAACGCAAGACGAGGGGGAAAGCATATGAACCATTTGTTTGGTTAAGACTGGTGGAGCAATACAAAGGGAGATGAAAGGAGATAGGTGAGTTTCTGGGGAACCTGCAACGACTGGAAGGAAACACTATGAAGGAAATGCAGCAATTTTGGCGGGAAGCCACGAAATGCCTTGTTTCAGATGGAATAATCTACCGGAGGCGAAAAACCAATGAACTGCTGGCAAAGGTATTAGTGAGTGCAAAGCAGAACAGGGAATCAATCGAAGCTGCACATGAACTCAGTGGGCACCGTGGAAGAGGAGGAATGTTACGAAAGGTAGTGGAGCCGCACTGATAGCCGAAAATATATCCCAACGTTAATGACTGGGTGAAAACGTAAGAGCAGTTCGAGAAGAGAGTGACTCTATGGTACGATGAACCCCTGAAATGACTAACTGTCAGTCAACTATGGCAGCGGGTAGGGATGGATATCTTGTACATGCCTAAAACGGAGGACGGATATCACCTACTAGTGGTAGCTGTTAGGGGTTCTCCCCTGATAGTGGTAATAATACATGTTTGACTGAAGCAAGTACACGTGACTACCATTCGGAAGTGGATACCATTTGTCACGAAGCAAAACACCTTCTTGCGTATCAGCTCATGTCATTAGCCAGACGGTCCTTAGCGGGATTACATCTGGGCCACATGTGACGATTTGATAAGGGCAGCCTTATCAAGCGGATTCGCAAGATGATGCAATTATGTCGCCATAACCGGGATGTGAAAAACCATCAGCGGTGCGCATGATTATTAGTTACACCTACTCAACCTTTGATAGCGGGACAACACATCACGACGACGGAAAGTCGGGTGTGCAGCACGCGTCATACAATGAGCGATTAAGAGGGATCGTCGCACTCCGTTTCTCAGAGACGGAGAATAATGCGTGCACTCCCCGGATCACCGAAGTCGGGATCCTAAGCTCGTAGTGCGTGAGGGATTAATGGCATTGGCTGAAGATAAGAGGCCTGAAGCGACCCTGCTCATAACTTTTGAGTTAGTATGCATCGCAACC